>Ga0137403_10002566_pt1 | contig 22165 bp, 22 predicted proteins | sample CZOMad2_1_16fung_FD_122057 | JGI IMG/M metagenome (GOLD analysis project Ga0137403, IMG submission 122057) | Vadose zone soil fungal communities from Angelo Coast Range Reserve, California, USA - CZOMad2_1_16fungal (Hybrid Assembly) | ecosystem: Environmental > Terrestrial > Soil > Vadose zone...
CGAGTCGGGGTTCAATCACCACAAGCGCGCGGAACATGGACCGTGGAATGAACGCCGAAGCGTTCCGCAAAGGAGAATTCTTCGGGACAATTGCCCGCAGTGGTCGAGGCCGGACGAGGAAACCACATTATCGCACTATTACCCAGAGGAGAACGCAGCAAATGAATCGTGAAAGAAGGAAAAAGGATGCCGGATGAGATTCCTGTGATCACGCCGGAGGCAATGACCACTTTCTACTATTCGCTCGGCCGCGCCTTGTGGTCGGTGGGAGCGTTGGAGTACTATCTCGCCTACTATCTGGTTATCGTGCTGCGCTCCTCGTTCGACACGATGGACGCTGCCGAGAAAGAGCTGGATCGAGCATTCAGTTTCACACTTGGAAATCTGCTTCGCGAATTCCGAAAACACCGCGATCTCGCGCCCGACTTGGATCGACGGTTCGCTGCGTTTAAAGCCGAACGCGATTGGCTCTGTCATCGCATGTATCGACAGAACCAAAGCGATTTGCTGAACCGAAACCGCTTCGAACTGGTCCTTCGGAGACTCGCAACGTTCAAGCAGGAGGCCTCAGCACTACATGAAATATTAGACCGGAGCTTTGACAAGTGGAGCGAAGCGAACGGCATTACACAGGAAGAGCTACAGAAGGGAATCAGGCGAACTATCGAAGGCTGGCGAGAGGATTAAACGATGACCGTCAGGCATCCAACGTGCGGCGGAACTCTGCATACTTCTCCTTGAGTGTATAAAGCGACTTGATGCACTCGAGCGTCTTCTCCCAATTCCCCGGCACGCCCCGGATCTCGTCATGGGTCTTGCCGTAACCGTCAAGCGCGATGTTGAGATAGAGATCGAGTTTGGGATGCGAACCTAAAGCCTCGTCAACAATTTCATAAGCTCGGGCTTTGATTAGTCCATTGGTGGGAATGATGACGCGATTGACACCATTGTTCTTCACAAACGTCTTGATGATTTCAGAAACATCGCGACGGAGAGTTGGCTCGCCACCGGAAAGCCAAAGGTCGGTGATCGAGGGCATCGTGTGCGAAATCTTCTCGATCTGATCGAAAGTCAGATCGCCCGGTTGATTCAACTCTTCGTGATAGAAACAGGTCTTACAAAAAGCGTTACAGCGCGAAGTGACAAAAAGGATGACGGTGCCGAGACGCTTTTCGCGTTTCGTGGACCGCAGGAGTTGCACTAATTGGACGGCTTTGTTTGGCACTTTGTAGGACAGGCATTCCTGCCTCTCATTGCTTTCGTTGCTACTAACAATGGACAGGCAGGAAATGCCTGTCCTATTGCTCGCGCGAGATGATGACAGCTTCGCAAGCCGATTTCAATTCGTAGGTTATGCCGCGCCACTCAATTCGACGCGAGAACACAGCGGCCAGTGCATTGCAAAGATAAAGCGCCGACGCGAAGGGCCAGAGGAGCAAGTGCGAAAGCAAGCTCATGGATAGTTGCTTTTGGTAATTCGCCAACGGAATGGCAACTGCTTTAAGGCGAATGTAAGCCTTTGCGGCGCCCAGCGCATAGATGAGAAACAGCAGGACAAGCGGCATGGCGTAAGGAAGATGAAGACTCGCGCGAGCAATTACGAGAGCCAACCCACCGAAAAACACACCGCAAAACAGAAAGCTGCCGATGAGCACTGGCTTCCATAAGCGGGGAGCGTAAACCCGTGTGATCTTCAGTTGCCGGTTTGTAAATTCGAGGAGTTCTTTGGCATTGCAATCATCCAGGGAGGCAACCAGGCACGAGGGCACGAAGCGTATCGGCAGCTTTGCTCCCTGCAACAGTCGCGTCATGGTGAAATCATCTGAGACTGTTCCCTGCCAGCGTTCACGAATCTCCAGTTCGTCAAATGTCGCTTTTCGAATTGCAGAGGACCCGCCCCAACAGAAGTTCTTGTCTTCGCGTTCACCTAACGCCGAAGCGATCGATGCGTTCCACACGGAACGGAGACGTGAAGCGAAACTGCCTTTGACCGGAATGAACCAACGATAGCCCGTAGTTGCGCCGATTCGAGCGTCGACTAAAGGCGCAACCAGAGATTGCAGCCAGCCAGGCTGCGGTCGAGCATCGCTATCGACAAAAGCCAGAACGGCGCTGCGCGGATCAACTTCCGCAACTGCCACTCTCAAGTTGTGGACCTTCTGTCCGCAATTGACAGCCTCCCCAGCAATCAAAACTCGAGCGGAAACTCGCACTGAGCTGCTCTTGGTTTCGATAATCTCATGAACTACGCTGAGCGATGGATCGTCTACGCGATCGCCAACAAAGATGATTTCGTAAGCGGGATAGTCTTGCTTGAAGAGTGCCGCGAGATTATCCCGCAGGCCCTCTTCCAGGCCACGGCAGGGAGCAATAATGGAAGCAAAAGGAGTGAAATCAGGAAGAGGACGCGCCGTCTCACGTCGAACGTAGGCTGCGAAGTTAAGGCCGCCGCGAAGGGACAGAATGCCAAGCCAGATGACGATTGCGGCAAAGAAATAGAATACGAGCATCACGCTCTATGCGAATCGAGCGCAAAACTTCATTCGATCAACAACCGTCACTCTTTACTCCCCTACCCAGAGCCTTCATGAACTCTTCGACGCGAGCGGCAGTTATCGGTTGACGCATTCAGCGGCCCGTTCGTAGCTGACTAATCTTCTAATAAAGGCGTTGTAGCGCGAATGCGCTGAATCCTGGTCATCTTGCGCGAGCAAGTTGTAAAGGCGATGTTCCGGGTTGTGCGGTAGGTGCTCAGGTAGGGCGAGGCCCAGGCGCCTCAATCTCGGAGATCCGATCGCCACCAGCAGGGCGGCGATCGTCTCGCGGCCGGCTTGCAGATCTTTCAGGCCTGCTTCAATAAGATCCTCACCTGGTAAGACGGCGTCCATGGATTTCTATTTTAGTGTGACGGAGCCCAGAGCTGCTAATGGCCCCACCAGCTTCTGAACAATCTCAATCAACGGCTGCGGATAAACACCAATAAAGATAATGCCAGCCAGCGAAACTACCAGAGCCGCCTGCAAAGCAGGCGACAACGATAGTGGTTTGTCGTCGGCAACGCGATCACCCAGATACATCACTTTGATAAAGCGGACGTAGTAGTAGAAGGAAACAACGGTATTGATGATGGCCCAGCCGGCCAGCCAGTAGTACCACGTCTTGCCGTCGGTCCTGCCACGCTCGAGTAGGCCGCCAAAAAGAAAGTACTTGCCGATAAAACCGCCCGTCATTGGCAAGCCGCCCAGCGACAACATAAACACTGCCATCATCGCTGCCATAGCCGGGGCCTTGTGTGCGAGCCCGGTCATATCGTCAACGTTGTCACCAATGATGCCCCGCCGTCGCAGGCTGATGATGATACCAAATGCGCCCATGTTCATGAGTGTATAGACCAGCAGGTAGATCATCAGTCCGACATAGCCATAACTATTTCCGGCCACCAATCCCAACAACAAGTAGCCTGCGTTTGAAATTGAAGAGTAAGCCAGTAGTCGTTTCGAGTTCTCCTGTGTCACCGCGGCCCAATTTCCCACCATAATCGTGATCGCGGCTACTAAACCGAGCAGGGGCGCCCAGTCGGCTCGTACGCTGTTAAGCCCTTCAATAAAAATGCGCGCGTACAGGGCGAAGCTCGCGGCTTTTGAAGCCGTGGAAAGAAATGCTGTGACTGATGTCGGCGCCCCTTCGTAGGCGTCGGGCGCCCACATGTGAAACGGCACCGCAGCAATTTTGAAAAACAAACCTGCGGCCAGGGCGATCATTCCCAGCAGCAGCATTGGTCTAAGCGAAGCGGTTGCCGGGTCGCTCGTTTGTCCCACGCTCGCCGCAATCTCGGCGACACTACGTCCTATCTCGCCCAGATTGGTTGAACCGGCGATGCCATAAAGCAACGACATGCCATAGAGCAACACGCCCGATGAGAAGGCGCCCAACAGAAAATACTTCATCGCCGCTTCGTTTGAGCGCTTCTCGCGTTTTGTGAAAGCCACCAACACGTAAAAAGTGAGGGCCATTAACTCCAGGCTGATGTAAAGCGTGATTAGGTCGAAGCCGCAACCCAGGAACATCATGCCGACTGTGGCAAACAAGACCAGCGCGTAGTATTCGCCGTGCTGTTCTCCTTCAATGTCGAGATAGCGTGTAGAAATTGCGATGGCTAGTGCAGCGCCGACGAGGAAGATGCTCTGGAAGACTATCGCAAAACCGTCGATGCGGATCATGCCGTAGAAACCGTCCAGCGGCAGAGCATCGCGGTTGGCCCAAAACTGGACCCAGAGCGAGACGGCGGCCAGTGCTACGCCGACCAGGGAAAAGTAAGCGATAAGTTTGCTCTTGCGGTAAGGGAGAACAACTTCCATCACTAACGCGATGCAAGCGCAGACGGTCAGGATCAGCTCCGGGACGATGAGCCGCAGGTCGCCTGAATTGAATAACGCGGTCGTGTTGGCTTGTAGTAAGAACATCTTGTTAGTTGTCAGTTGTACGTGGTCAGTAGTCCATGGTCAGTTGTCAGTGACATTCACTACTAGTACTCAGTACTCAATACGCATCACTCATCACTCATCACTTTTCATTAATCACCGCTGCGCGTTGTGGAGTCTGAGCCGCAGCCGGCATTCCCGGAATCGGATATGCCGGGCGCACCTGGCGAACCACCGCATTTACGGGCCGCTCGACGTAGCTGAGAAAGGGTTTGGGATAGACGCCAATCCAAAGAGCCAGGATGACGAGTGGGGCCATGTAGGCCCACTCCCGAGGGCTCAGGTCGCTCAACTTCTCGTTTTTCGGATTATCTATCGTGCCGAAAAACATTCGTTGATAGAGCCAAAGCATGTAGCCGGCATTAAGAATAATTCCCAGCGCTCCCATTGCGGCCCAAACCGGATTGGCTTCGAAAGCGCCGCGCAGCGCAAGAAACTCTGAAATGAAAACACATAGCAGCGGCAACCCAATCGCCGTCATAACCATCGCCAGAAAGACGGCCGCGTAACCCGGCATAACATGCGACAGCCCGCCAAACTCTGCGACGCTGCGCGTGTGTCGGCGTTCATAAATGATTCCTACCAGGAGGAACAGGGCGGCGGAATAGATTCCGTGATTGATCATGTGCAGCACGGCACCGTTTAGTCCGTTGGGGTTCAGCGCAAAGAGTCCCAGCATGACGATGCCCATCGATGACACAGATGAATACGCGACGAGCTTCTTAACATCGCCATCTTTTTTGACGACGAAATACATCGCGGCCAGCGCGCCATAGATGATTCCCACGATGGCCAGGAAGACCATCACGCTGCGCACGCCAAAAGATCCGAAATACGATTCGTCCGCGGAGGCGGCGGGAAACATCGGAATATTGAAGCGAAAGAAACCGTAGGTTCCCAGCTTCAGCAGGATGCCGGCGAGGATGACGGAGCCCGCAGTCGGTGCTTCAACGTGCGCATCAGGAAGCCAGGTGTGGAACGGGAACATCGGCACCTTGATCGCAAAGCCGAGAGCGAATGCAAAGAACAGTAGCACTTGCATCACGCCCATCGGCATTACCGACCCGAGCGCCTGCATGTAAAGAATATTGAAAGTGCCTGTCCCGTTCGTGACTGCGGCCTGGTAACTATCATTCACAAGCCTGCTTGCTTGCGAATTACCCGCCAGTAAATCAATCGTCGACTGAGTTATCTGCCCGGTCAATGCGCTGTCCTGAGTTAAGAAGTACATCTTCAGAACGCCGAGCAACATGACGACCGAGCCCACCAGCGTATACAGAAAGAATTTGATTGCCGCATACAAACGGTCTTCGCCGCCCCAGATGCCGATCAGGAAGTACATCGGCACCAGCGACACTTCGAAAAAAAGGTAGAACAGGAAAAGGTCCATCGAAGTAAACACGCCGACAACTGCCGTCTGAAGCAGAAGCAGCAGAACGTAGTATTCCTTCTCACGCTTCTGTATGTAATTCCATGATGACAGCGCAGCGATAACACCCAGGAGCGTGGTCAACACAATCAACAACACAGCCACGCCGTCGACCCCCATTTGATAGCGCGCGCCAATCACCGGGATCCACTCGTGGTCTTCGAGAAACTGCATGCCGCCGATCGCGCTGTCATACTTGAGCAAGAGCAACGAAGCGACAAAAGCGAGGCCAAACCAGGCCGTGGCAAACTTTTTGATGAGCGCTCCCTGGTCTTTCTTGAACAAGGTAAGAATGACGATCGCTCCCAGTGTGGGGAGCCACGTAACGATTGAAAGGATGTGCAGACTTTTCATAAGTTGTCCGTAGTCAGATGTCAGCCTTCAGTCAGTCGCCAGCGGTCATTAGTCTTTACTCATTGGCGCTGCCTTTGTCATCTCAATGTTTGAACCAGCTCACAATGTCAGCGCCAAACATCATCGCCACTGCGCCGATCAGCCCCAGGACCATCACGAGCGCGTAGTTTTGCGTGAAACCCGTCTGGGCCGCGCGGAACAGCGGCGACATCAGCCGGATGACAAAAGCTGCAACGGCGTTGACTAGTCCATCGACAAAATATTGATCAGTGAGGCCAGTCACACGACTTGAGAGCCTTGTCAACCAGGCGGCGCCATTAACGCCGCCATCGATTACCTTCGAATCAAAAGCGAAGACTGCCCGCGCCGCATCCATCACTCGCCGCGTCACTGCCCAGCCATAGAATTCATCAACCCAGTATTTGTTGTAACTGGCCTCGTAAAGTGGGCGCAGCCGCGCGGCCCATAGATCCGGCAGGCGCGTGTCTTTCACATAAAACAAGAACCCTAGTCCAATCCCAATACCAGCAACCGCGAGTGAGATCATTATGAACAACCACTCGGTGGCGATTTCGCTGTGCAGCTTCGACTCGACCGCGTGCGCCATATTAAATCCTTCGCTGCCGTAAGGCGGGGGAGCTTCCGCCGGCTTAACCTCCGTAGCCACGAACTCGATGCGCACTTCGGCAGTGCGTTGCAACGGTTTGCCATAGCTATCGACAACTTCCTTTGTGCCAAAATAGCGCGTGGTCGGATTCCAGATGACCGGATCGAGAAAGTTGACGATGTTCAGCCGGCCGCCGATATGTTTACCGCCGGTGAAAGCAGTACTGATTCCGACAAAGCCACCAATCGTGGCTAACACCGCCAGCACCGCCAGCGGTACCCACATCGAACGCGGCGACTCGTGGGGAATGTGCACCTGATGTTGCTGCGTATCGTGGTTCTCGTTGTGCACCTCGTGCTCAGGTGTGTGCACGTGGCCGTCAAGAAATCTTTCCTTGCCCCAGAATGTCATCGCCACCAGCCGGGTCATGTAAAAGGCGGTACAGGTTGCGGCGATCGTGCCCACAATCCAGACTAGCCAGCCCACCGGAATGTATCTCGTCGCCGCTGCGTTCCACAGAATTTCATCTTTGGACCAGAAACCGCTAAACGGGATGACGCCGCAGATCGCCAGCCAGCCAGCCAGGAAGGTCAGATACGTATAGGGCATGTACTTCCTTAGTCCGCCCATACGCCGCATGTCCTGCTCGTGGTGCATTCCGTGGATAACGCTACCCGCGCCGAGAAACATCAGCGCCTTGAAGAAAGCGTGAGTCATCACATGGAAGATTCCGATCGCAAACGCGCCCACGCCGCAGGCCATGAACATGAAACCAAGCTGCGACACCGTCGAATACGCGAGCACTTTCTTGATGTCGTTTTGTGTGATGCCGATGGTCGCTGCAAATAATGCCGTGGCTGCGCCGACTAAAGCGACCACCATCATCATTGTCTGCGAATGTTGGAAGATGACGTTGGTGCGCGTCACCATGTAAAGACCGGCAGTCACCATGGTCGCTGCATGGATCAGCGCCGAGACAGGAGTGGGGCCGGCCATGGCGTCGGGTAACCAAACATGCAAAGGAAGTTGGGCAGACTTACCGCAGGCGCCGATGAAGAGGCCTAGTGCGATCCACGAAAGGAGTCCCCAGTGTCCCAATGTCTCCAGCGGAAAATACCTGGCCTGCGCAAAAACATCCGCGTACTGCGATGTGCCGAACGTAGCAATGACGCCGAAGATGGCGAGCGCGAAGCCAAAGTCGCCAATGCGATTTGTTATGAAAGCTTTACGCGAAGCGTTGGCCGCTTCCTGGCGTTCGAAGTAGTAGCCGATGAGTAAATAGGAACAGAGGCCTACGCCCTCCCAACCTACGAACATCATCAGGAAATTCGAGCCCATCACCAGCACGAGCATCGAAAACATGAAGAGACCCATGTAGGCGAAGAAACGGTAGAAGCCGGGATCGCCATGCATGTAGCCGGTGGCAAAGACGAAGATGCAGAGCCCGACGCCCGTCACAATCAGCATAAAGATCGACGAAAGAGCATCGAGCTGGTAGCTCCACTCAACATTTAGTAATGAGCTCGGTGGTATCTCCGCCTCGGCCAGGAATGCGCCCGACCCTATCAACGGCGCGCGTTCTTTATCGCCTTGCGTTATTCGAACTGTGCCGCCAGGAATCCAGTCATATTTGAATGCCCCATCCTGGCTCGTGACGTAAGTCTCAGGCCAGATGGCATGACTGCTGAATCCGTAGGAATAGACCGCGGCCAGAGTGATGAGAAACGAGAGCGCAATTGAACCGACGGCAATGCCGCCGATCAGCTTCTCGGAAAAACGAAACTTCCTTCCGCACAAGCCATTGATGGCCGCACCGGCGAGTGGCAGAAGAGGAACTAACCAAATGTATCTATGCATGAAGGCTATCTGCTATCAAACGCATTCCCAACTTTGTACCTGGTTCTTTGTACTTTGTATCCGCCATTCCATGTCGCCTCGAGAGTTCAGAAAACAAAGTTCAAAGCACCAAGTTCAAAGTACAGTTGTTTACCATTTCAGGATATCAATCTCATCGACCCAGATTGTTTCCTTGTTTCGGTATAGCGCAATCACAATTCCCAAACCGATGGCTGCCTCGGCAGCGGCAACCACGATAACGAAGACTGTGAAGATCTGTCCGGCGACTGCATTGACGTTGCCGGTGTCCTGCAAGTAGCGAGACATGGCAATGAAGTTGAGATTCGCCGCGTTAAGTATCAACTCGATGGACATGAAAATAACGATGATGTTGCGGCGCGTCAGCACACCCGCCACGCCAATTATGAAAAGCAGCGCGCCGATAGTCAGAAACTTGGACAGGTCAGGGTGCTGCGCCTTGTCCCAGGCGACAGCGAATCGCCCCGAAGTTACTTCCTGAAGTATCAGCCCAAACGCGGGGGTGAAAAAGTTGATCATAAAGAATTGCATTTCGGGTTCTACGCTAGTGGTTTCGGCTGGACTTCTCCCAACTCCGGATCGTGTGCAACTTCTTTTTGCAAGGTGTCCGAATCGACATCGTCGACCGCAGCCTCCTGCTTGAGGGTTCGCGCCAGCATTACTGAACCAATGATTGCCACCAACAACAGCACGCTTGCTATTTCAAATGGCAACGAGGCAAACCGATAGAGACTGCTCGCCACCCTCCCAGTGTCGTTAGTTATCCTGGAGGAGCCGGTGGCGGATTTGTCGAGGCTCTTGTCTCGAATCAGTCTTTGTTCCGTCGCTATTTGAATCCGATTCGCGTCTCGCTTCTCGAAACCCTGGTAACCCTCGTTGACGGCGGAGATGAGTGCGGCAACGAGCAAAGCGCAAAAGATAACGCTGGTCGTCACCTGACGCGGGCGGTTGAAAATTTCTTCACTGCCACGCTCCTCCGAACCTACGTTCACCAGCATGATGACGAAAAGGAACAAGACCATTACGCCGCCGACGTAAACAAGTATTTGCACGCCGGCGATGAACTCAGCGTGAAGCAAAATGAAGAGGGCGGCGACGGATACGAGCGAAGAGATCAGGAAGAGTGCGCTGTGAATGGTGTTTCGAGCCATCACAGTCAAAAGACCTGCAAAGATGGCGGCGATGGAGAAAACCCAGAAGAAGACCGCTTCCCAGCCGGTTAATATCATTGCCGATTGCCGATTGCCGATTGCCGATTTGAAATCACTTTCGAATCCCGATTGCCATTTGTAGACTTGCTGTTTTTGAGAGCCCTTGAAGCTGAAATACGCGAGCTTGCCATGATTCTCCTGAGCTCAATCGCCTCCATGAGTAATGGCTCAACCTTCTGGGCTTTCAAAAGATCAGCTTCGATGATCAATTCCATCCAGAAAGCGCTTTCGTCAGCCTCTTCTTCGACAGTACCTGGCTTCGCGATGAATTCGGCCTTCGATCTGCCGCGACAAGCGGCTCTATAATTCGCAGGAACCGCAGTTCCGGCTCGCACCAACTGATTGGCAATAGCCCGGCCCTGAACATTATTTGGCAAAGCAGCGACTAGTTTCAGAATTCGCAGAGCAAACTGCTTCGTTCGCTTCTTTAAGTCATCAGCCTTCATGGTTGTTAAGTGGGAGCAAACAACTACATGCCAGGACTATAGACCAATCGGCATTCGGCAATTGGCAATCGGAAATCCAGTCAGCGTGTGTACTTGACCGTTTCCCTGCCCTGTTCGAGCATCTCGCGGTTCCAAACGAAGCCCGCGCGCGAATAGGTCGCCAGTTCGAAGTCTTGAGTCAATTCGAGGCACGACGTTGGGCACGCTTCCTGGCAGAGCGCGCAAAACATGCAGCGAGACGTGTCGAAGATAAACTCGTCGAGCACTTTTTTCTTGCGTGGCTTGCCCGCGACAATGATTTCCACGTCCATCGCGAGCACGTCAATGCAATCCTCGGGACAAGCGATCGCGCAAAGGTTGCAGGCAATACAAAGCGTGTCATGAGTTTCCGGGTCCATGTTGAGCCGCGGAGCGCCGTGGAATCGCGGCGCCACATCAGGCCGGACCTTGGGATACTGCTCGGTGTAAATGCCCTTGCCCCCGACCGAGTCTTTGTCAGTGAGCGCGCCAAGGTTGTACTTGAGCGTGAGCCGCAGGCCCTTCAAAAGATCTACCATAAAAAAGCGTTGGAGCTTTTCGATGAACTTTGGTTTGGGAACTTTAACTAAAGGCATAATGTCATTTCCGATTGTCGGCTTTCGATTGCCAATTTGACCATCGCTTCCCTCGTGCGCCCATGGAACAACAAAACTAATCGGCAATCGCCTTCACTCGCTAGCCGCGGGAACGACCGCCGGGACTGCGGGCTTGCCCTGGGGTAGACTTACCAGCTTGATGTTTCTTCGCTGGCTCTTCAAGTTGAAGTCGCGCGAGCGCCAGTTAATCCGCGCCAGCAGCAGGCCCGTAATTCCCAACCCTAAAAGACCCATTGCGATCATCACGGTTTTGCCTGTCGCAGTTAAATCCAGTCCGTTAGCAAGCGCTTCGATTGTCTTGATTCCATGCCAGCCATCGAGTGCCTGGACCACAAAGATTGCTAGCGCGGAAAGCGTGATGTTAATCAGCGACGAAGGAATCAACCACTTCCAACCGATGTCCATCAATTGGTCGTAGCGAAAGCGCGGCAGCGTCCAGCGCAGCCAGAAATACAAGTAAAGAATGACTGACAGCTTTACGAGAAATACCAGAAGGCTGACTATAACATAGAGATTGTGATAACCCTTTGCTTCAGTCAGCCGGTAAACAAAAGGAAAATACCAACCGCCGAGGTACACGGTCACAGCTACCGAGGAGACAATAACCATTGCCGCATACTCGGCAAAAAAGAATAGCGACCAACGAAATCCGGAATACTCAGTATGGAAACCTGCTACCAGTTCTGATTCAGCTTCGGGCAGATCAAACGGCGCGCGATTGTTTTCGGCGATACCACTAACGAGGAAAATCAGAAAGCCGAGTGGTTGATAGACGATATACCAAATAGAGTCGCTCAGTTGTGCGCTCACGATGCCAGAGAGTGAAAGCGTGCGGGCAAACATCAACGCCCCGATTAGCGATAGGCCCATCGCCACTTCATAAGAAATCATCTGCGCGCTTGAACGCAACGCCCCGAGCAACGAATACTTGGAGTTCGACGACCAACCGGCAAGAATCAGCGCCAACACGCCAACGCTCGAGACGGCCAACACAAACAGCAAGCCAATATTGATGTCGGTGATGACGGCCCAGTCAGGACCAAACGGAATCACGGCGAAAACAAGAAAAGCCGCCGCAACCGCGATGTATGGTGCAAAGAAAAAGATCCAGCGATCGGCCTTTTCGGGAATGAAGTCTTCCTTGGTAAGTAGTTTGATGCCGTCGGCGATGGGCTGTAGCAATCCCCAGGGGCCAACACGCATCGGTCCAAGCCGTGCCTGCATAAACGCGGAGATCTTTCGCTCCAGATAGCTGGCATACGCAACCCAACCCGCGACCACCGTCACCACCAGCCCAATTTGAATAAAGGGCCAGATGACGTTGTTGATCGTAGCTGCATCGAAATACTTCAGCAGCAGTTGATCAATGAAATTGATTGGAGCTAAGAGAAGCACGAGACGTCCTCTAATCTTCCCGTTCTTCTCTGTGAGTCCTCTGTGTTCTCTGTGTCTCTATGGTGGATCAAAACTTAAAGAAGATTCATCACAGAGGCACAGAGAACACAGAGACTACACAGAGAGGCTAACCCATCACCTATCTATCTCACCAAGAACAATATCCAGCGTTCCGATTATCGCAACTACGTCCGCCACCAGGTGTCCCAAACAAAGTTTCTTCAAGGCCTGAAGATTAATAAACGATGGCGGCCGAACGCGCACGCGCCAGGGTTGCGCTGTTCCATCTGACACCAGATAACAGCCAATCTCACCTTTCGGTCCTTCGATAGAGTGATAGTAATCACCGACAGGAGGCTTAACGACCTTCGGCAGTTTTGCGTTGACGGGACCATCGGGCAAATTGTCGAGCGCCTGAACGATGATGCGTCGCGCCTGTCTCATCTCCTCAAGACGCACGAGGTAGCGATCGTACGTATCGCCGTTTTCTCCGAGCGGAATATCAAAATCCATATCCGCGTACGCCGCGTAGGGTCTCGCCTTGCGAATGTCCCAGGCCACGCCTGAGCCGCGCAATGCCGGGCCAGATAAGCCGATCGCCACGGCGTCTTCTCCTGATATCACCCCAATACCCACCGTACGGCTCAACCAGATGCGATTCTCCGACAGCACTGTCTCATACTCGTCGAGCCGCTTGGGAAAGTTGCTGACGAAACGGCGCACGTCTGCATCAAAATCGTCGTAAGCATCATTGGGCATGCCGCCAACACGCCAGGCGTGACAAGTGAGACGAGCGCCGAACTGTCTTTCAAAAATCTTTAGAATCTCTTCGCGTTCACGCAACGCCCAGAGCAAGACTGTCACCGCGCCAATGTCGAGTGCGTGAGTTGCCAACCACAGCAAATGCGACGCGATGCGGTTGAGTTCGGTGAGAATCGTTCGCAGGTAATGAGCGCGTGGTGGCACTACAAGGCCCATCATCTGTTCGACGGTTTCCACCCATACGAGGCCATTGGAGACGGCGGCGATGTAATCGAGGCGATCCCAATAAGGAGCGATCATCGTGTACATGCGATTCTCGGCGATCTTCTCCATCCCGCGATGGAGATAGCCAATATCGCAATCGAGATCCATCACTGTCTCGCCGTCGAGTTTGAGGATCACGCGCAACACGCCGTGGGTTGATGGGTGCTGCGGCCCCATGTTGAGCACCATCTCGGGGCTATCGAGCAGCGTCTCTTTAGTTGTGGCTATCTCTACCTGGTGCATATCAGTCGTAAGTCGTCAGTCATCGGTGGTCAGTAATCAGTTGTTGAAGTCATCCGCAACAGACTTCGGACAACTTACTGCTGACTAATTCTAAGCCACTGCCGGCTCAGGTTCAGCAGGAACATAACAACCAGTGACGCTCCACGGTTCAATAATCAAACCAATCTCTTTTGCTTCGCCGCCGGCACGCATGCTTGCGAGCCTGGTAACGATTGCCTGTGCGGCGCTGGCCTTGTTCCAGACATTTCGCGGCTGCATTGTCTCTGTTAAGACGAATCCGGCCACCTTCGCCGCCTCAGGAGCGTCGAATACTTTCGCTTCATACTGCGCGGCAATCTCTTTTGGAGTCATTGTCCGTTGTCCATTGTCCGTGGTCAGTAGTTGAAATCAAATGCAACGGACTGACTGTTCACTTATCCTTTGGCATCACTTCTTTACCACTCTGAAGGATTTCACGCATCATGCGCTCCTGAGGCACAGAGAGTATCTCCAGCCCATAAGCGCGTCTTTGTTCCAACTGTTCGCGTTGCACGTCGGTCATCTCAGGTAGGTGCCTTTTTGTCCACTCGTTTTCGATGAACTCAAGCGGGTAATCTTTCCTCAGCGGATGCCCTTCCCAATCAGGCGGCAACAATATCCGGCGCATGTCGGGATGATTGTTGAAGCTCACACCGAAGAGATCGTAGACCTCGCGCTCCATCCAATTTGCGCTTGGCCAAACGTCGGTCACGCTATCAACGCTAGCTCCCTCAGCTATTCCGACCTTCAACCGGACGCGCTCGTTCCGGGAAATCGAATAGAGGTTATAGACGACCTCCAGCGGCCGCTCAGGTCCCAACGGATAATGAACGCAGGTCAAATCGGAAAGATAGTTGAATTTCGTGTCGGCGTCGTCTCTCAGGAAAGTGCAGACATCAACGATGCGATCGGGTTCGATACGAATCGAAACCTGAGCAATAAACTCCACCGCCTCAATGACTGCCCCATCAAACCTGGCCTTCAGTTTCTTAACCAGCTGATGATCGGAGGCATCGACGGGCTTTGCGCCCTCTTCCTTTTTTTTGACCGGAGGTTTGGGAGCGCCGGACGCGGCGGGAATTGGTGTTCGCCCCGGCGTTTGCGCCGATTCTCCCCCCGTAGTTTGAAGGCTGGCGGCTTTCTCGCCAAGCGACTCTTTGACAGCGGCCACTCGAGACTTCGCTTGCTCGACCATCGCGGCTTTTTCCGCGTCAGCTCCGGCCACCTCGCCTGCGTCGGGAATAGAGGGCGGCGGGGTGCCGGCCGCATCCGCAGGAACTACAACCCCAGGGACCTTTGAGGCTGGTTCGTCCGACTTGTCGTTATCGTCCGCCATCAGCTTTCCATTTTCATAACCACACTCTGACGAAAAGTGCGATCGCGTTTAGTCATTTGATCGCGCTAATAGTTTAGGCGCAGTGTTAATGCTATTACAAAAGGTCGGCAGAAATCGATTTAAGCATGGCGCTAATCTACTGTCAACAAACTTGTTTTTGGGAGATCCTTGTAACGCAAACCGTTAGTTTGCGGGCAAGAATCGTGGCTACTTGAGGGGTTGAAACTCTTATCGGACTCCACAAACTGACAGTTTGCGTTACTGGGGCGAACTTGACGATGCGAGTCCTCAAACCCTATCATGGTTTGTTTGAATATGCGGCATTTAGCAGTCTATAGTGAGGATCAGAAGAATAATGAAGCCTGAGATTCATCCGGAATATAGCGAGATCACAGTTACCTGCGCCTGCGGCGAGACTTTTCAGACTCGCTCCACCAAAAAGGGCGACCTGCACGTTGAAATCTGTTCGGCTTGCCATCCCTTTTTCACCGGCAAGCAGAAGTTGGTAGACACGGCGGGACGCGTGGATCGCTTCAACAAACGCTACGGCAAGAAAACTCCAGTGGAAAACACTGCGACTACTCAGTAAGTAAGACAGACACTTCTGTCTGTCTTTACTCGCGGTTATGTCAGCAGGTAAGGACGAGAGAGCAGTTGATTTCAAAACGCCATTAGCAAGACTTCAGAACCAAACGCCGGCGAGTAGTCGTCGGTCGCTATCCGTGTTTCAACCGACACCAGCGACCGCTGCCAACGCCGGCGTTAGTGTTTAGCAGGAAGGTAGCGGTTCAGAGGCCAGGCTTCAGCTGTTGCCTTCCAAAGTTCACAACTTAAAGGTTGGACTCTAAACGCAGAGTAAGAAGGACAAAAACCTTGAGCTCAAACGAACGAGATTTAATAGTCGGCGGGCAGGCAGTCATTGAAGGCGTCATGATGCGAACGCCGAATGCCTATGCGGTAGCAGTGCGCAAAGCAGATGGAACCATTGTTAACATCTCGGCGCAATTGCCGAAGTGGAGCGACAAATACCCGCTGCTCAAGCTGCCGGTGTTACGCGGCAGTGCGGTGCTGGTGCAGTCGATGGGCCTGGGCATCAAGGCTCTGAACTATTCTGCTAACGAGGCCTTTGGTGACGCTCAGGAAGCCGAAGCCAAGGAAGTACGCGTTGCGCTAACACCGGCAGTAATCGAAGGCGAGGGCGACTTTGCCGGATTGACCGGCGCCGTTCCCGGTCTCTTTCCGGTGCCGACGCAGAAGCGCGCCAAAGACGAAATGAAAAAAGGTGGCACCGCCGCCGCCGCAGGCTCGATCATCTTCGCCATGATTTTTAATATTCTGCTGTTCGTTGCAGCTCCACTGCTTTTGACGAATGCACTTTTCATCGGCGCCGGTTGGGCACCTGCCCCATCACCGGCTGCAGTTGCAACGAGTCAGCAAACGTCTGGCGCGAGCGCCGGCGCCACATCGAATGTGCGTGACGAATCCAGTGCAAACAATGTTTCCTCGAGTTCCAGCGGCACCTGGTACTCGCGAGGCTGGCGCACCGTCAAGACTTACCTGCATCCGGTTCGCCCGTCTGTAGGCTTTAATCTGATCGATGGCCTGATTCGAATGACATTCTTCCTGATCATGATATTCAGTTTTTCCTTACTGAAAGACATCAGGCGCGTCTTTGAATACCACGGCGCGGAACATAAGACTGTATTCACCTGGGAAAAGGGTTTGGCGTTGACGGTCGCAAACGCGCGTCCGCAACCGCGCCAGCATCCGCGTTGCGGCACGAGCTTCCTGATGGTCGTGATGCTCGTTTCCATTGCGCTCTTCTCGGTCATCAAGTTTGATTCGCTCGTCTATAACTTTCTCGTGCGCCTCGCTCTGGTTCCCCTGGTCGCCGGACTTTCATACGAGATTATTCGACTGTCAGCCAAAAAAGAGAGCGGCTGGTTTTTCAAACTAATCACGCGACCGGGGGTGTGGCTGCAGAACATCACCACCCAGGAGCCGGACGATGGCCAACTCGAGGTCGCGATCGAAGCTTTGAAGGAGTCGCTGAAACTCGAGCCACAGAATGGGGAGGCAGCACTAGCCCCGTTGTCGTAAGGAGAAGTTAAGAATTTAACTTTAGCCCGCTGCACGCTAAACCCTAACTCTAAACAATGAGTATGTTAGAGAGACTTGAACAAATCGAAGCTCGTTACCAGGAACTCGCGAACGAACTTTCCGCGCCCGAGTTGCTCGCCGACCAGACCGCTTACACCAAAGCGGCGCGACAACACAGAACTCTGGGCGAGATAGTGGAAAAGTATCGGACGTGGAAGACTCTGAAGGCAGAGTTGGCGGGAGCCCAGGAGTTGGCGAACGGCACAGACGATGAAGAGATGCGCGACATGGCGCGGCTGGAAGTGGAAACACTGCAAAAGAAGCTCGAGCAAACCGACACCGAGTTGAAAGTGTTGCTGGTTCCTTCTGATCCCAACGACGAAAAGAATGTGATTGTCGAGATTCGCGCCGGCACCGGCGGCGACGAGGCGACACTATTTGCCGCCGACATGCTTAGGATGTACAGCCGTTATGCGGAGAAGCAAGGTTGGCGCTTTGAAGTGCTCGACGCGTCAGAGTCGGGAATCGGCGGCTTCAAAGAAGCGATCGTTTTGATCGAGGGCGACAAGGTTTATTCCAAGATGAAGCACGAATCAGGGGTGCATCGCGTGCAGCGCGTACCCCAGACGGAAGCGAGTGGACGGATTCACACCTCCGCTATCACTGTGGCCGTGCTGCCGGAGGCGGAAGAAGTTGATGTGAAGATCGATCCGAAGGATCTGCGCATCGACACGTTCTGTTCTTCAGGACCGGGCGGACAATCAGTTAACACTACCTACTCCGCGGTGCGCATCACCCACCTGCCGACCAACGTGGTTGTTTCCATGCAGGACGAAAAGTCGCAGATCAAGAACCGCGAAAAAGCGATGCGCGTGTTGCGCGCGCGCTTGCAAGAGCTTGAGGAACAGAAGCAACATGAGGCGGTCGCCAGCGAACGTCGCTCGATGGTTGGTTCCGGCGATCGCTCGGAAAAGATCCGCACTTATAACTTCAAAGAGAATCGCGTCACCGATCATCGCATCGGCCTGACCATTCACCAGTTGGACCTGGTGATGGAAGGAAACCTCGACGAGATTATCCAGGCCCTCATCACCCACGACCAGGCAGAGAAATTGAAAAACGAAGCTCTTGCGGCCTAGACCGTTTCCGTCTGAGTTTTGCTTCAAAATAGTTCCGACTTCCGAGTTCCGAGTTCTGGGTTTCGAGTTAAAATGAGCCCGAAACTCGAAATCCAGAACTCGGGACTCGAAACTATGTCTTTCACCACCCACGTAGTAATCATTCGGCACGGCCAGTCTCAGGGAAACGCCGAAGGACGTTTTGGCGGACATACTGATACACCGCTCTCGCCACGCGGACGAAGACAAGCGACAGCCACCGCAAGAGCGCTCGCGTCGGAGAAGTTTAATGCGATCTACTCCAGCGATCTTCCGCGCGCGATTGAAACCGCGACCCCGCTCGCCAAACTTACCGGCGCTCGCCTCGAAACTAGCGAAGCTCTGCGCGAACGCAGCGTGGGAGTGATGGAGGGCTTAACTTTCGAAGAAGCCGCTGAGCTACACCCCGAACAATATCAAGCGCTGCTCCGGCGTGATTTCGAGCACGTATTGTTAGGCGGCGAAAGTTACCGGCAAACGCTGGATCGCGCCTCCCGAAAACTTGATGAGGCAATCGAGCAACACAAGGGCGGGCGCATTGCACTCTTCGCTCATACCGGCACCATCTGCATTCTGATACTGCACCTGATGGGCGCACTCGACGCGCCCGAACTCAAGCCCGTCTGGATTGCAACTGCCAACTGCGGCATCGCGCGTTTTGATTTGCGTGACGACGGCTTTGTGCGCGTGCTCGTTATCAACGATACACGCCACCTGGTTGGCATTTAACGGCGGGTGTCTTTATTGAGCCAGGCGCGCGCGCTCGGCGTTGGTCCAGTCGCAGAGGATCTTCACATCATCAGCGGAAAGTTTTGAGCCCGGATGCAGCGGCGTGTAGATACTGAGCGGCATGGCGCCGGCCTTCACTTCCTGGTAGATCTGCTTAAGTAGCCCATCAACATCACGTTGGGTATAACGGCCCCACTCGGAGAAGTTCATATTCTGACGCGCTTCATCCACGTCACTGATGACAAGCCACGAAACGGGAGCCACGTTTGAATACCATGGCCATCTCGTCTTGTTTGAATGGCAATCGTTACAAGAGCGATTAAGGATTGCGGCCACTTGAGGCGTTAACTGCAACCGGGACTCAATCGACTGCGATGCATCGACGGCGGGATTGGTCTTTGCCGGGCCAAAGAACTGGGACACGATAAAGCCACAGACGCCCACAATCGCAACCCATCGCCCGATCCGGAATAGTTTACTTTTCATACTCGCTTCCTCTTGCGGCGTTGCCACACAAAAGCGCCCGTGCAGAGCACGCCCGCGCCCAGGAGCATGATAGCGTATTCGATTCGCCCTTCGACTGCGAAGAACGATAGAAAACTCTCGGCCGATGCTCCGGCGCTACGCGCAATGGTTGCCTTCAGATTTGCGCCATCATTTTCGACTCCCACCGTTGCCAGAATTGTGCTCTCGCCACCCGGCGCAATTTTGCGAACCCGCGGCCCACTCCATGAACTTGGCAAAGTGAAACCCACTTCGAGCACATAGATATCGCCGCCCGGTCCGGCGACAACGCCATTCGGAAAATAAGGTGGGTCCGTACGCAGCAGCACATCGATCCTACCTTCACGATCTATTTTGAAGAGCCGCCGATTTCCTGCGTCAGCCACGTAGACATTACCCGCCGCATCAACTGCCAAACCTGCCAGACTGCCATAAGAGCCACCAAATAGCGCCGGCTTGTCTTCGCTGGTTCTAACGTCCAGGTCTTTGGCTAGCGTCACAACCGTGCCGTCCATCGCCACCCTGCGCACTGACGCTCCATCTGCCAGGTAGAGACTCCCGTCCGCCCCGAAGGCAACACCGCCAACGCTGCTGAATCTGGCTGAGGTTCCCTTCCCATCAGCGTGTCCATATCCGCCGCCTGCCAGCGTTATCACCTTACCATCGGGAGCGCGACGTAATAGAAGCGTCTGCGCTTTGGTGTGATTATTCTGATCGATGAAGTAGCTGTTGCCCTCGCGGTCGCGCCAAATGCTCATGGCGCGCGGCGGCTTATCGGTGGGTTCTAAAAGATACTCGAGCTTCCCTTCCGGCGTCATTTTCCAGATGTCACTAATCCACTTCTGCGACTGGTAGCTGATATCGGCGCCATAGATGTTGTCATATTCGTCAATCGCCAACTCATGCACATGCCTGCCGCTAACGCCTGGACGGAACACAGAGAGTTTGCCGTTGGCATCAATCTTCCAAATCGTTTCCAGATCACTGAAATAGATATTTCCCCTGCGATCGAGAACGATGCCGCTGGCAGGATGAGCCACTGCGGTCGCTGGAAACAAGAACCCCAGTACAATGATCGCAAAGAGGGCTAACCCAAACTTTAACGTGAGCTTCAACTCTAAATACCTCTAAGGTCAGGAAGGTGGGCTTGCCCCCCGCCTCAAGTTGATAGACATTCCAACAGCGGGGGTAAACCGCCCTTCCTGACTGCGCAATTCTTTGCTTGAGCATTCCACTTCAGAGAAGGCTCGCAGAAACCAAGGTACAACGGGTCATTTTTTGAATACAGCTTTGTGTAAAATTAGTGGCCAGTACAGTTCTTCGAGCAACGCTCGACCGTTATGTCGCGCACTCCCCGCAAAACGCCATCGCTGCCGCGCGTTAACGTGAGTATCGAAGAGAAACTGCCCTTGGCGGCCTTCTGACGCATTTCTTCGGTGAGAAAGCGATCGCCTTCGAACAGATACTCATCGATCCAATATTCAGGGTAGCCGGGGCCAGAAACATAAGCATGAATATGTGCTGGATTTGTGCGGCCCGGATAAGGCGCCGGCTTAATCGTATGAAATTCGTAGCGACCTTCACGGTTGGTTTGCATAAGACCATGTAGACGCGTGTTGCGGTTGTCGCCGCCGCTTTCGCTTAGCGGCGAGTAATGGCCCGTGGCGTCGGTGTGATAAACCCAAAGGTTCATTCCCGCCAGCGGTGTATGCCCATCCGGAGCATAAATCGTTCCGGATATGACCAGCCGCTCGCCAGGCTCTGTTGCCCCGACCATCGTGATATTCCACGGCGCTTTGATATCACTACTCCGCGCAAGCGAAGGCTGTGAAAAGAAGCTTCCCTCGCGCCCGCAACCCGACAACTCCACCGCGCCCAAGCCGGCAAGCGGCAGGACTATCGCGGCTTTCGATGCAAATTGAAGAAAGTTTCTCCGATTCAGGTTTATCGGTTGTTCAGTCATTGCTTTACCCTCATGATTGCCAATGTCAACTAGCAGCTCGTTTAGCTTGCGGCGATGAGCTTCACCTTTTTTCTATGACTCCTCTTGCATTCCCAACTGCGCGAATCCCGACGCCCAACCACTTGTGCAAACGTGATTCGCCTTCCCAGGTTGTTACCAGCTTGCCTTTCCAGAGCTGAAGCATTTGCTCATCGAGCTGCAAAACTCCTTCGCGCGTAACACCATCAGGAGGCGGCACGAAAGCGACCATGCGTTCATAAACGCGCGCCCGATCGTTTCCTTCGACTCGAGAAAGCAAATGCCACAGCGTCAGCGTGTCGCGAGGACGCGATTCAGCCAGCACCACCTCGAGCGGACTGTGTAGATCTGGAGTGTCAACTATATAACCGTCAACTATATAACCGAGGTCCAGCTTCCAGAGCGCCACGCGGAAATTCTCCGAAGCATCATCGAAGTAAGGCGTGCCCGGACCAACTCCAGGCCGCGTGGCACAGCTAGCTCCTGCCGGTACCATCGATTCGCGGTCCTTCAACTGCAATGCAACCCATCCCGAAGTCACGTGTAGGAGGCCAACCCCCATGTCATCGACTTCCAGGGTATACGCACAGCCAAGGTCCGCCGCCACTCCGGCGGGAGTGTCAACGAAAAACAATCGT
>Ga0137403_10002567_pt1 | contig 22157 bp, 20 predicted proteins | sample CZOMad2_1_16fung_FD_122057 | JGI IMG/M metagenome (GOLD analysis project Ga0137403, IMG submission 122057) | Vadose zone soil fungal communities from Angelo Coast Range Reserve, California, USA - CZOMad2_1_16fungal (Hybrid Assembly) | ecosystem: Environmental > Terrestrial > Soil > Vadose zone...
CATGAGCTTGCGTCGAACCGCAAGTTTGATCTGGCGCACATGCGCCGGCTGGCGGAGGCGCTGGGAAATCCTCAACGCAAGCTGCAAAGTGTATTGATTGCCGGCACCAACGGCAAAGGTTCGACTGCAGCCACGCTTGCCAGCATTGTACAGACTGCTGGTTATCGCACTGGTCTTTACACCTCGCCTCACCTGCTACGGGTGAATGAGCGCATTCAAATCGACCAGGAACCAATCAGCGACGCAGAATTTGCGGTGATCTATGACCGCGTTGAAGGTTGCGCCCATGAGCTGGTGGAACGCGGAGAACTGCCGTGGCATCCCAGTTTTTTTGAAATGCTGACGGCGATGGCGTTCGAATATTTTGCCAGCGCGGGGATTGACTTGGCCGTTCTGGAGGTGGGGCTGGGCGGCCGGCTTGATGCCACCAACATCGTTGATCCTTTGATCTCCGTAATCACTGACATTGATTTTGATCACCAGAACTTTCTCGGCAACACGTTGCCGGAAATCGCGCATGAGAAAGCCGGGATCCTGCGCCCGAAGGGTACCGTGGTCCTGCTGCCGCAGCACCCAATCGTGAATGAAACACTGGGAAAAGAGATCATGGCTCGCGACGCCCATGCCGTGAGCGCCGTGAAACATATGCCTTCCATGACTCCAGTGGCTGAGAATGGTCTGTCGAGCAATGCCGCGATTGGTCATAATCAGTTCACCCTGGCGGTGATGAGTAAAGAGATCAAGGTGGATTTCCCGCTCGCAGGCCGTCACCAGTTGCGCAATCTGGCACTGGCGATTACTACAGCGGAGGAGCTCAACACGTTCGGCTTTCATATTTCGGCGGAGGACATTGAGCAGGGCATTCGCTCCACCCGCTGGCCCGCGAGGTTTCAGATAATTCCGCCTGAAGACGGCTTTCCCGAAGTTGTGCTCGATGTGGCCCACAATCCCGCCGGCGCATGGGCGCTGCGCTCTGCGCTTTCCACGTTCTATGAAGACCGCCCACTCACATTTATTTTCGGCGCCATGCGAGACAAGGCCATTACGGAGATTGCCGACATTATTTTTCCCCTGGCTGATCGTGTGATCGCGACACATGCGGAGAACCCACGCGCAGCCTCGCCGCAGGAAATTGCAGAGCTGGGTGCGCACGCGCAGACAGAGATATTGCAGGCGAAATCTGTATTAGAGGCGCTGGATCGCGCCCGCATGCTGGCCGGAAGCAAAGGCGTTATCGTAATCACCGGCTCCATTTACATTGTGGGTGAAGCCCTGGGCATTCTTGCCCGTAAACCAGCTCGGCAGGGTGCCTGATCTGTGCCAGAGACGACTCAAGCAGACATCAAGCTGCAGGCAACAACAGGCGGCATTCGCCACCTGGGATCCCGCCTGCGGTCGTATTTTCTGTGGACTCCGCTTATCTGGCTTTACACCATCGTCCTGGGCTGCGTTTCTCTCGTTGTCTCCTTTTTTGATCCTACCGGGGAACGCCAACAGAATATCGCACGGCTGTGGTCGCGGATGATTCTTTGGACAGTGGGAGCCAAAGTGCAGGTCGAGGGTCTGGACAGAATTGATATCTCAAAGCCGCAGGTTTATGTGGTGAATCACCTTTCGGCGTTCGATATCCCGGTGTTGTATTCCTACCTGCCATTTCAGTTCAGGATTCTGGCCAAAAAAGAATTATTCCGCTACCCGTTTATGGGTTGGCATCTGCGCCGTTCCGGACAGATTCCGGTGGTTCTCGAAAACCCCAAGGCCTCCGTACGGAGCTTGAATCTGGCGGTGGCGGCAATCAGGAAAGGCAATTCGCTGGTAATTTTTCCTGAAGGCGGCCGCTCTCTGGATGGGCAGCTGCATTCTTTCATGGGCGGTGCTTTTTATGCTGCCGTAAAAGCTCAGGTAGATGTAGTTCCCATTGCCCTGATCGGGACTTATGAGATGCTCAAAATGAATTCATTTCACATTAAGCCGGGGCAAGTCCAAATGGTTGTTGGCTCGCCGCTATCTACGGTAGGCATGTCCACTCGCGATATCGCCAAGATTACTGAGCGGGCTCGGGTCGCCATTGGTGAGCTCTATTACTCGCGCTGTGTGGTCCCTGATTTGCGTGGAGAGCAACTGGAGACGAAAGAACCAACAAAGTTATAGTGGGATGAAAGAGCTGTTGAAGGTCTGAATTGTGGCAACTTGTTCAAAAAACAACGGTATTGTGGGAGCAAAGCCGCGTATTGCAATTCCTGAGCCGTGCTCGTATGACTTGGAGTACAGCGGCCGTGCTTTGCCGCCTTACCTGCGAGCGGTAGAAGCCGCAGGGGGCGAGCCGGTAATTGTCCCATTACAGAGTTCGCCCGAAGAGATTGCGCGACTCATCACGTCGTGCGCCGCAATCCTGTTGCCCGGGAGTAAAGCAGACGTTGATCCGCAGAAGTTCAACGCTGAGACGCATACTGAAACCGCTCCTGCCGATCCGCCACGCGACGCCGCTGACGAACTGCTGCTTCAAGACGCCTACAATCTGCGCAAGCCTGTCTTCGGCATATGTTACGGTCTGCAATCGTTAAATGTCTGGCGGACGGGTTCCCTGATTCAGCACATTGAATCCGAGGTGAACCACAGCGCTGGCGCCAGGACAGAAGTTGCACATAAGGTTGTGGTTGCTGGGGATTCGCTGCTGGCCCAGGAGATTCTTCGCGGACAAGACATACTGGCGGTTCCTGTAAACTCCAGCCATCATCAATCGGCCGATGTTGTGGGCGATGGTCTGCGCGCCGTCGCGCATTGTGCTGAAGACGGCCTAATTGAGGCGATTGAAGGGACCATGCCGGGGCACTACGTTCTGGCAGTGCAGTGGCATCCCGAACGGACATTCGAAAGCGACCAGTTTTCCAGCAAACTGTTTCAGGCATTTGTGGACTCGGCGCGCGAGTGGAATAAGCGCAATTTCCAGAGCTGACCTTGCACCCGTGGTGGTTGTTCCGTATCGTACTTGCCATGTCGGGAAAAAGCATTGTCTTATCGCTGGAGGGCCGGGTTGCCATAATTACAGGAGGCTCGCGCGGAATTGGCGCGGCGATTGTAAGAATGTTTACTCAGGCCGGCGCGCGCGTGGTCTTCAATTACCAAAAGGCAAGTAAGGAAGCGGACGATCTCTGCTGGCAGTGTGGGGGCGCGAAACAATGCGTGGCGGTTCAGGCCGATCTTTCTTCAGCCGATGCGGCGAAGCCATTGATTGAGGTGGCCATCCAGCACTTCGGGAAAGCGGACATTATCGTGGGAAATCATGGAGTGTGGCCGCCGCAGGATGCTCCCATTGATCAGATGTCGGACGAGCAATGGCGCTCAACTCTTGCCATCAACGTCGACAGTCTGTTTGGGCTGGTGAAGCATGGCGTGGCCCAGATGAAGAAGCAGCGCTCAGGCGGACATGTAGTATTGATCAGTTCCACCGCAGGACAGCGGGGAGAGGCCTTCCACTGTGACTATGCCGCCAGCAAGGGCGCGATCATCAGCATGGTGAAAGGACTCTCAACGGAGCTGGCGCGGGACGGCATCTATGTGAACTGTGTGGCTCCAGGCTGGGTGGAAACAGACATGGCGGCGCCCGCGCTTCATGATGCTACGATCAGCAAACGCGTTTACGCCACCATTCCGCTGGGCCGGGCAGGTAAGCCGGAAGAGATTGCCGCGTCAGTCTTATTTCTGTGTACAGCGCATGCCGGCTTTATCACGGGTGAGATCCTCAATGTGAACGGCGGCGCGGTACTGGTAGGTTGAGTGCAAAAGCAGCAGCTCGGGTTCTTCCTGCATCTAAGAAAGCATTGATCCCCATGAGAATTGTTGCCCTTATATGCCTGTGCGTGGCCAGCCTGTATGGCCAGCAAGACCCTTCCACCAAGCCCGCTGATGCCCCAACCAACCAGCAGAAGGCCCGAGTGCTGGTGGACCAGATGATCCAGGCGTTGGGCGGCCAGGCATATTTAACAGTGCAGGATTATTACGCTGAAGGCCGGTCCGGCAGCTTTCATAACGAGTCTCTGGTCGGCTCCGGCTTGTTTTACCGCTTTTGGAAATGGCCCGATAAAGATCGCGTTGAGCTTACAAAGCAACGCGATATCGTGCAGCTTTATGTGGGCGACCAGGCCTATGAAATTACCTATCGCGGTATCCGTCCAATAGACATACACAAGGAAGAAAAGGTAGGTCAGGCGATTGTCCGCCGCTACTACTCGCTCGAAAATGTTCTGCGCAACTGGCTAAAAGAGCCGGGTATCCTGCTCTTGGATGAAGGCCCGGGCATTTCCGAAGGACACATGGCGGAAAAGCTCACGATCATCAATTCCAAGAATGAATCGGTGACGATCCTGGTGGATCCCTCAACACATCTGCCGCTGGAAAAGCGCTTTGCCACTCGCGATCCCCGCTATCGCGATCGCGACGAAGAAGTGATCATTTATGGCGACTGGAAAGAATTCCAAGGGATCAATACGCCGCGGATGACCGTCACCAAGAGAAATGGCGAAACCCTTTCCCAGCAGATTATCTTGAATATCACCTACAATATTCACCCTTCGGATTTGCTGTTTGACCCCGCCGTGGCCAAGATCAATCCGGTAAAGGACAAGTAGTTCCTCGAGCGACACGTTCTGTTGTAAAAAAACAACACAGATCAAAGCTCCTGCCGGTGTAATCTGTTTACTTGGAATAACTTGCCATTTGAACAGACAGTTCGGGCTCCAGTGGAGTGCAAAGGTATAGGGCTGCACAGCGGGGCCGATGTGACCCTGCGGATCCTCCCTGCTGCCGCCGGAACAGGCATTGTTTTCCGTCGCAGTGACCTGGATGGCTTTGAAATAGAAGCCATTGGCCGCAACGTGGCGCGCGTGAGTTACGCTACCAGCCTGCAAAAAAAAGGCGTTCTGATCTCCACCACGGAACACCTGCTCTCGGCCTTCATTGGGATTGGCCTGGACAATGCCGTTGTGGAACTGGACAACCTGGAGCTCCCAATTCTTGATGGCAGCGCAAAGCCATTCGTCGACATGGTTTTGCAGGCCGGCCTAAGGCAGCAGCGAAAAAAACGCACCTATCTGCGCATCATGCGTGAGATAGAAGTGCGCGACGGCAACAAGTTCATCGGGGCTTATCCGGCGTCTGGTTATGCTGTAGCGTACAAGATTGATTTTGCCCCGCCCATCGGAGCGCAATCCTTTGAGATCGACCTTTCCCAAGATCTTTACCGCAAAGAACTGGCGGCAGCGCGCACTTTTGGGTTTCTCAGCGAAGAGCAGGCCATGAAGAACATGGGACTGATCCGCGGTGCATCGGAAGCCAACGTGATTGTTCTGACGGCCAATGGAGTCAAGAATGGCCCGCTCCGGTTTGAAGATGAATTTGTGCGGCACAAAGTGCTGGATCTGATCGGTGACCTGGCGTTGCTGGGAAAGCAGATTATTGGCCGCATTGTTGCCGACCGCGCCGGACACGCCATGCATACCGCGTTGGTTTCACGCCTATTGAAAGACCGGTCTTTGTGGGAAGAGACGACCGAAATCAGTGAATCCCACGATGTAGCTGAGGGCGCAATTTTGGCGGCCCATACCTCGCGCGACGCTTAACTCCTAAACTGTCGTGGCATTGATAAACATGGCGCCGCCACCCAGCGTTAATGCCCGCTTCTCCAGCCAGATGTCGAGGTCCTTTTTTGCTTCGGCTGAAAGCACCTGAAAACGAATTCCAGCGCGGCCTTCCGGAGTCGACCAGGCCACTTCGCCTTTAATGTCCAGTGAGCGCTTGGTTCCTGGCAATTGCAACCGGATTCGAGCAGCGCCGCCCTCATCCAGTTTTCGGGAACACTCTATCGAAATGCCGCCGTGGCTGATATTGGTGATATTCAAGGGAAGCTCTGCTCCCTGGTCCACCAGGATTGCTCCCGTGGCCTTTATCAGATGGCGATGATAGCGACGGCGCTCACGCATGATCAGGCCCTGCGCAGCGCGTACGCTACGGGTCGCCCGATCCAAAGAAATCGGCTTGTCCAGGACAAAGTTGGCGCCCATCTCAAACGCTTGCTGAATGTTCGTTTTGCCATTTACCAGCGCGAAGGCAATGCAGCTTTTATTGGATTTCCCCTGGCGCAACTCGCGCAGAACCAGGGGGCCGTGGGGCATGTCGTCACAGTCAACCAGCAGGGCGTCATACTTTCGGCGCAGCAGGATGTGGCGAGCCTGGTCAGCATTGTTGGAGAGATCCAGGTCGATATTGGCCGCATCCAAAACTCGGCGTATCGTACGATGTACTTCAGGGTCATTGCTGAGGAGGAGCGCTTGTAAAGCCATACCCACAAAGGGTATCTAAACCGTCACGCCCGGCCAAGTAACCAACGTAACGGGTCTGTGATTTGACGGGTGGCAGCACTTTCGATCTAAGGCCTTTTCCATGAAAAAGACGGTTTATCTGTCGCTCGGATCAAATCTCGGCAGGCGCGAAGAGTATCTCCGCGAAGCGATCTCCCGGTTGCAGGAATTGGGCGTAATCAGGCAGGTCTCTGTTTTTTATGAAACTCAACCGGTCGAGGTAGAGCGTGAGCAGCCCTGGTTCCTGAACTGTGCAGTGGCGATGGAGACCGAGCTTTCGCCGGCACAATTCCTTATCAGGATGCTGGCAATCGAGCAATCTATGGGCAGAATACGTACTGAGCCTAAGGGGCCGCGCACCATTGACATCGATATTGTATTTTTCGGCAATGACGTGTTGGATACCCCGGAGCTGACCATTCCCCATCCCGCCATGCAACAGCGCCGTTTTGTGCTGGAGCCACTGGCCGAGATTGCGCCGGACGTAATGCATCCGGTGCTCAAGCGCACCGTGCGGGAACTGCTGGATTCGCTCCCGGCGGATTCCGGTGTAGTGAGCAAGCCTCTGCGGAACTAATTTACGATGTATGCGTGGAAACGGCCGCCATTGCCCACTTGCTCCAGCCCTTCATTGAGCTTGATGAAATGCGGCTGCGCGTTATATCGACGTATATCGATCTATTGCTGAAGTGGAATTCGCGCATCAACCTGACCGCGATACGTGACCCCAGTGAAATCGTGCAACGGCATTTTGGCGAGTCGTTATTTGCCGCCAAATATGCCCTGGAGCAGAAGTCGGTGGAAACAGCCATCGACCTGGGATCCGGCGCTGGCTTTCCCGGCGTTCCCTTTGCCATGCTGGCCCCTGATGTTCAAGTCACCCTGATTGAGTCCCAGCGGAAGAAAGCTACGTTCCTGAAAGAATTGATTTATGCGCTGGGACTCAAGAACCTGAAGGTTTTTAGTGATCGTGCGGAAAGCTATTCGGGCACGGCCGATCTTGTGATGTTGCGCGCCGTTGAGAGATTCGAGCAGGCATTACAAATGGCGATCCGGCTGACGAGAACGGGCGGAAGGATCGTGCTGATGATTGGCTCTGGACAGGTTGAGCTGGCCAGAAAATTGGGGATATCCGTGGGTTGGAGCGATCCAGTACAAATTCCAGGAGGCCACTCGCGGGAGTTGTTGGTTGGTACAAAAGCGAGTTGAAGTGGAGTGATAGTGCCGTATTTAGTGGTTAATCGACTATTTGTGAGGGTGTTTATGGGTTAGATTGCATTGAATAGTGGGAGCTTTAAACGAAATGAACCATTATGGTAAACAGAGAATGACAAATTGCGACTAAGAGGCTGATACTTAGAACAATACTAGTAAAAGTGGGATATATTTTTAATTTCATGCGACTATCGCCACCTTGTCCATCACTTTTCACAAATCAAGACAGGGCAAAGTGGGAAACACACTGCCACCTATCCAAAATAGTAAACCAGCGTTCCACGTGGAACGCTGACTCTTTACTCGGGAGCAATGTTCCACGTAGAACAAATGCACCATTTTGCGGCGTTGCGCGGTCGCTGACGCTTCGTCTAAAGTCGAGACAGCCCGATTCATTCGCGACGCTTAAAAATCATGGGATTAGTAATAGCTGTTGCAAACCAGAAGGGCGGGGTTGGGAAGACAACCACCGCCATTAATCTTGCGGCCTCCTTTGCTGCCGCGGAAGTCCGTTCTTTGCTGGTCGATTGCGATCCTCAAGCCAACTCCACCGGTGGACTTGGTTTTCCGCGCGATCCAGACCGCATCAGCACCTATCACTTGCTTATGGCGGAGACCTCCGCCAGCGAGGCCGTTATTCGAACTGAACTTGAGGGACTCAGCCTTATTCCATCCCACAAGAACCTGATCGGCGCCAATATTGAGCTGGTGAATACCGAAAACAGGGAGTTTCGTCTTCGCAACGCACTTCAGTCCCTGCGAGAACAATATGATTTCATAATCCTCGATTGCCCGCCAGCGCTGGATCTCCTCACGCTCAATGCTCTGGTAGCGGCTGATTCCGTACTGGTGCCGATGCAAGCTGAGTATTTCGCTTTGGAAGGGGTGAGCGAACTTCTGGATACAATTGAACGATTGCGACAGAGCTTTAACCCAGCGCTGGAGATCGAAGGTGTGGTTCTTACAATGTATGACGATCGGACGAATCTGGCCCAGCAGGTCACGCAGGAACTAAGACGTCATTTTGGCGATAAACTGCTGGAAACGATCATTCCACGCAACATCAGATTGGCCGAGGCGCCCAGCTATGGAAAACCAGCCTTGCTATACGATGTGCGCTCCCGCGGCGCTGAAAGCTACATACGCCTCGCCAAGGAGATCATGCATCGCAGAATGCATCCCGCAGCAGTCGGAGCCGCCACAGCAACCGCAGAACAGACTACAGACACCACTCCAGCAGATGAAGCAGAAGACTTTTCTAATGGCAACGAACTGAAGCGAGTAAATGAATCATGATCAATGATAAACGCAAAGCCTTGGGACGTGGTCTGGACTCCTTGCTGCCGGGCCGGCCAGCCATCACGCCAATAGCCATGCCCGCGGCTCAACCCTCTGGATCGACGCAAGAAATTTCTATCGATAGCATCGATCCCAACCCCTATCAGACTCGGCGACGCATCAATGAAGCAGCTCTGGAAGAGTTGGCTGAGTCAATACGGGCCAGCGGTGTGGTGCAGCCGATTGTGTTGCGGCCGACAGCCAATGGGAGATATCAGCTGGTCGCCGGGGAAAGGCGCTGGCATGCTTCCAAACGGGCTGGCAAAACGACGATTCCTGCGGTGGTCCGGCAGATCTCCAACGAGCAAGCCATGGAGATCACAATTATTGAAAACCTCCAGCGTGAAGATCTGAACCCCGTGGAACAGGCACGAGCTTTTGAACGGCTGAGCCGCGAATTCGGAATGACGCAGGAGCAGATTGCAGCGAGGACCGGCAAAGATCGGGCCAGCATTGCTAACTTCATCCGGTTGCTCAAATTGCCGGAAGAGGTGCAGAACGCACTTGAGGCCGGCACGCTGAGCTTTGGCCACGGGAAAGTTTTATTGGCCCTGGCAGGGTTCCCAGAGCACATGGAAAGAGCCGTACGCGAGATTATCGAGAAACAGCTTTCGGTCCGGCAAACCGAAGATCTGGTAGCGAGACTGCTGAACCCGCAGGTGGCTGAACAAAAACAGGAAAAGTCGGTCGTCCCGATCGACCCCAACGTACGTGAAGCCCAGCGCAGCCTTGAGAGTTCTTTGGGTATCAAAGTTGAAATTCATGATCGCAAGGGCAAAGGCAAGATCATCCTGAAGTATGGATCGCTGGAAGACTTTGACCGGATCGTGGAAGCGCTGGCGACGAAGTAAACTATATCGACGGTCATCGATGTAGTTAAGTTAGATTTCATCGCCTCCTCGCAACAAGTTGTTTGGTATGGAAAGCGCCTAGTGGCGCAGGCCTGTCCAGTTTTCCGAGATCACAATGGAATTGCCGGGATTGCCGGGATCGTATTTGATTGAGGTCATCAATCCCGACCTGCAGGAATGCAGGTCCACCATGTGGCGCAGGCTGCTGACATCTTGCGATGCCTCATAACTGACGCCGGCAACATCGTAGTGGTAAATCAATAGCTGCAGCTCGCCGGAGCCGTTCGTCTGCATTTCATTTACGTCAATGACGGTGCCATCGGTGATGCGGCCCATCTCACTGATGCGCATACGGCGTTCGCGTTCGCGCTGATCAGGCGTCTTCCGCTGGCTGCGGGCCCAGGCATTTGCGCCAAACAACAAGCCGGCGCTGGCAATCGCGATGAGAGAATATAGACGAAGTTCGTTCATACGTATAACGTCCTCAAAACACCAAGACGTTCATTCTGTAGATGAGTTTAATTCAACTTCGGCTCACTGAAAATCCGAAGGAACACTTATTCCTGACCCTCAGGTCTTGAAGAATCCGGGGAGAATCTTGCCCTCAACAGAATCACCCGCCCGGCAAGAAACCACAAGGTAACCATAGTTTTGTGCTGCGCGCACGGGGCACTCAGGAAGCTTAAGTCCTTGCGAAATATGAAATCGTGAACTGGGTCGCCCAAAAAGGCGATCAATCGCCATCGACCACAGGATTCGTAATGGAGCCGATTCCGTGCACCGAGACGCTCACCTCATCCCCGGCGACGAGTGGACCGACACCTGCAGGGGTGCCCGTAAGGACCAGATCACCCGGCAGCAACGTCATGACCTGCGAAATGAAGCGCAGAACTACATCGACGGGAAAGATAAATGCCAGCGTGCTCTCCGACTGCCTGATCTCGCCATTTACGCGGCTTTCCACGCGAACGCCCTTCCAGGGATCAATCTCATCGGTCACAACCGGGCCGCTCGGACAAAATGTGTCAAAGCCTTTGGCACGGGTCCACTGCGGATCTTTCTTTTGCAGATCGCGCGCAGTTACGTCATTGGCGCAGGTGTAGCCGAGAATGTAAGGGCGAACGTCATCACTTTGCCCCAGATTGCGGCATTTTTTCCCGATGACCACGGTGAGTTCAGCCTCAAACTCCACCCGCTGCGAAAACCGCCGGGGTCGGACGATCTTTTCGCCCGGCGAAATCAATGAACTCGGTGGCTTAAAAAAAATCAGCGGCTCTGACGGAACTTCATTCCCCAGTTCCTTCGCGTGCTCACTGTAATTCCTGCCGACGCAAACGATCTTCGAAGGCTGCACGGGATAAAGCAGCGTGGACGAAGACAATGGCTGAGCCGTGATCTTCTTCGCCTTCGAAAAATCAGGCAGCACGCCATCGGGCGCCGTCTGGGTGATCTGCTCACTTCCGTCCAGAGTTTCAATTAGCCCGAATCGTGGGCCGTCAGGAGAGGCGAAGCGACAATACTTCATCTGTGAGACACTCCAAAAAAGTAAAGGGATTTCAGGCGATCATTCTTGGCTGAGCAATGCCCAGCGAATGTGCCGGAAATCCCTATCTTACTTTACGGACGTTCGCGCGCGGTGGACTGGTTTACGAACCTGCTTGCTTCGCAGCGAGTTCGCCGATAATCGGCAGCTTGAACTGCTGATTGCCGTAAGCCTTGATCATGCAGATAACTACCGCAACCACAACGCCCAGCCAAACTAGCATCATCAATGGACCCATTATGAAAAACCCAAGTCCGTGGGTGATGAAGCCCAGGATCGTCGACAGAATCAAAGCGCCAATCCAGAGGGCGAACACAGCGATGCTCAAAAATATCGATTGAAAGGCATGGAAGCGAACGAAACGATCATTCTTGTAAGGTTCAATCACCAGAAAAATCAGGCCGGTAACCCAGCCGACGAGATAGCTGAGACATGCAGCCACGTTGTTGGTCATCCCCGCGCTAGGTGCGCCTGCCGATGATTGCGCTGGGGCCGCAGCTGCCCCCGATGTTGTAGATACGTTTTGACCTGAAACCGCAGTTCCGCATGCCGCACAAAAGCCCGAACCCGCATTGAGTTGAGCCCCACACTTTGCACAAAATGCCATACCCCTCATCTCCTTCCGAAAGTAGAACTCTTTGAGAGTTTGTTGCGGTACAGCTTAGCCCTTCTTGCGCCGGAATGGAAGAAAACTAATCGCTTAACCGTGCTATTTGGGCCTGTGGACCGGGTTACAGCCCGGGTTGTTGGCCTAGGCCGCTCCGCGCGCTTCGCCCAAAACCACTTTAATGTCCATACGCTTCTTGCCGCGGTAAATTGTGAGCGTCACCGTGTCGCCCGAACGGTGGTTCTGCATCATGTGGGAAAGATCCTGCTGGTCTTCAAGGGGCTGGCCTTCGATGGCTACCAGCAAATCGCCGCCGATCAGAATGGGATAATTCCCGACATAAGCTCGTTCCGTGCCGGCACGCAAACCCGCCTTATTGGCTGCGCTGCCCGGGACAACTTCAACAATCAACAAGCCTGAGTCAGCAGGCAGTCCAAGTTGGTTGGCAAGTTCAGGACCTATGGGAAACGTTCGAACCCCAATTTCCGGTCGGCGGACACGTCCCAGATGGACCAGATCATCCAGCACTGCCTTGGCTGTGCTGATGGGAATGGCAAAGCCGATGCCGGCACTCTGTTCCACGCCGCCGGTCAAAATCATGGTATTGATCCCAATCACCTGCCCTCGGGCATTCAAAAGCGGGCCGCCAGAATTTCCGGGATTAATGGCCGCGTCAGTCTGAATGGCCTCGTCTATATATCCGCGCTGGCCTTTCAGAGAACGGATAGAACTGATAATCCCTCGCGTCATAGTGCCGCTAAGCCCGAACGGGTTTCCGATGGCATATACCTTCTGTCCCACCACCAGATTTTTGGAGTCGCCTATTTCAGCCTGGGGCACGCCCTTGTTAGGAATCTGGATCACCGCCAGGTCATGCACGGGATCGGTTCCCACGATTTGGGCTTTGTATTTCTTCTTATCGCTGGTGGTGACTTCAACCTGGCGAGCCCCTTCAACCACGTGAAAGTTCGTAAGAATATGGCCTTCTGTATCGATCACGAATCCCGACCCCATGCCTTGCTGCGGCACCGCGCCGTAAAAAAAATCGTAGGTCAGAGCCGTCGATGTGATGTTTACAACGGAAGGCAGCGCTTTCTTGTAAACCGCGATGTTGTTCTGTTCTTCCGCGTCGTAATTAGCCGGGCCGGCGGCCTGAGTCAGTTCAACGTGCGTAGGCCGTGTTACCCAGGAAGGCCCGTTGGGGCCGCCCATACGCGTGGTCACAAGATAGAAGGTAAGAACCAACAAAACCGCGAGCAGAACTGGACGTAAGTACTTCATATCTCACCTGTCAAAACTGAGCCGCTTGGCCAGGACCTTTAATTCGGAATAAATGCGTTGCACCTGATGGCTGGTTTCCTCGAGCGAACCGGAGTTGTCGATCACAAAATCTGCCCGCCGGGCCTTCTCATCGTCAGACATCTGCGCTTTGGTCCGGCGTTCCACATCAACTTTGGCCGCGTCTTCACTCATCCTGGTACGCTGAGCAAAACGTGCAATCTTTTGCGCCGGCTTGCAGGTTACGACCATGATTCGGTCAAAGTGATCTTTGACCCCAGCTTCGAAGATCAATGCTGCTTCCACTATCGCCACGGCATACGGATCTTTTTCACCCAGCGCGCGCATCCACTGGTCCTGCTGGCGGATCACGGCCGGATGCACAATTTTATTTAGCTCTTCCACGCGTCCGCCGTCAAACACCAGCGTAGCCAGCTTGGCGCGATCCAGTTCGCCATCGGGCTTTAATATCCCCGGGCCGAAATGCTTGACCAGTTCCTGAAGCACTTCCTGGCCGGGACGATAGAGCTCATGTGCGATCAAGTCGGCATCCACAACGTTGGCGCCCAGATCGGCAAACATTCCGGCAACCGTAGATTTGCCACATGCCACTCCGCCGGTAAGCCCGACACGCAACACAGGTTAACTCCGTACCTGCCGCTCTGGTCCGCGACGCATCTTGCACGCCTTAACCGTATTGGCCATGAGCATGGCTATCGTCAGCGGCCCAACGCCGCCCGGGACCGGCGTAATCGCGCCCGCGACTGCGGCAACATGAGGGTCAACATCGCCCACCAAGGTCGAACCCTTTTCCGCAAAAGATTTTTCCCGCGCTGGATCGCCGGCAAAGAACCTCTCAAATTCCCTGCGGTCAGTGATCTTGTTGATTCCAACATCGATCACCGCGGCGCCAGGCTTCACAAATTCTTCCGTCACAAAGCCTGGTTTGCCAATGGCCGCTACCAAAATGTCAGCCTGACGTGCAATCTGAGAGATATTCTTCGTCTTGGAGTGGCAGACCGTGACGGTAGCATTGTTGTTCAGCAGCAACATGGCAACCGGCTTGCCCACAATGTCGCTTCGTCCGATCACCACGGCATTGCGGCCTTCAATGGCAATATCGCTGCGGCGCAGGATCTCAATCACACCGGCCGGAGTGCACGGTACCAGTCCCGGACGCTGCGTGGAAAGATTGCCCACATTTACCGGATGAAATCCGTCCACATCTTTTTCCGGAGAGACCGCCAGTAGGACTTTCTTGGAATCTATCTGCGGCGGTAACGGCAGCTGCACCAGGATGCCATCAATTTCGTCGCGATTGTTCAATACATGGATCATCTGCAACAGTTCGTTGGTGGTAACCGAATCTGGCGGAGTCAGATTCTCACTCAACATCCCAAGCTGTTGGCAGGACTTAACCTTATTACGCACGTAAATCTCAGAAGCCGGGTTATGCCCGGCCAGGATCACTGCAAGCCCCGGCCGGATGCCGACCGCGCTCAGTTTTTGCACTTCTTCAGCGACCTCGGACTTGATCTGCGCGGCTATTTTGTTACCGTCAAGGATTGTGGCAGCCATAGTATTCATGGGAATAAATATCTTAACCACAAAAAATGCAAAGGTACACCGCGCAAAGCGCCGCCGCGTTGTGTTTTAAAATAGGCAGATGATGCTCAAACAAATTCTGGATGCGCTGGCCTGTCCAGTTCCGTCATGCCGCAAGCCGCTGAAGCTGGCTGAAGATGAATCTGCGTTGCAGTGTACCGCCTGCGGCCGCACCTATCCTGTGAAGGACGGGATTCCCATGCTGTTCATTGACTAACATTTCAGTAATCGAGCCTGAGATGGCAACCGGCGTTACGCTACCTCGACCGGCGAGTCGATCTTTAACGTGCGCAGATACTTCGCGAAGTCAGGTCCCAGGTCAGGACGCTTCAATGCAAACTCGACCGTTGCTTTCAGGAAGCCCAGCTTGTCACCCGCATCATGGCGCTTTCCCTCAAAGGTGTATCCGAAAATTCTCTCGCCTGCTGTTAGCAGCCCGCGCAGGCCGTCTGTGAGTTGCAGTTCGCCACCGGCTCCAAGTGGAGTCCGTTCCAGCGTCTCAAAAATCGTCGGCGTGAGAATATAGCGTCCAATGATGGCCAGGTTCGAAGGCGCTTCTTCCTGCTTGGGTTTTTCCACCAGGCTGCGGACATCGAAGGCTCGGCTGTCGAATCTGCCTTCAATCTTCTGCGCGTCCAGCACGCCATAAGAGGATATGGCAGGACCGTTCACTTCCTGCGTCGCAATGATCGAGCATTGCGATTCTTCAAACACGTCCATCATCTGCCTCAGGCACGGCTTTTTAGCGTCGATCACGTCGTCCGCCAGGAGAACCGCGAATGGCTCGTTGCCCACCAGTTCACGCGCCATCAAAACCGCATGACCAAGACCCATGGCTTCCTTCTGCCGCACATAAGCCACGTGGATCATGTCTGAAATCTGGCGCACAATGGAAAGCAGCTCGGTCTTGCCGCGCTCTTCCAGCATTTTTTCCAGTTCGTAACTGACGTCAAAGTGGTCTTCAATCGCAGTCTTCCCGCGCCCGGTGATAATGATGATCTGGTCGCATCCCGAGGCCAAAGCCTCTTCCACGCCATATTGGATGATGGGCTTGTCGACCAGCGGCAGCATCTCTTTTGGCTGCGCTTTAGTGGCGGGAAGAAAGCGTGTGCCCAGACCGGCAGCGGGAAAAACGGCTTTGCGAACTCTCATTTTCATTGGTGATTCCTGAGTACCGCATGGTGAGATGCAGAAATTCTAGCATCTGCTTTCTCGAGTTCGCTCTGTATCCAAAATCCAGACATCACAATACCGGGCTATTATCGCCCAGCATCGTCTGCCGCAGCAGTTTGATCGGAGGGAAACCCTGCTGCAGGAGCTCGTTGTGAAATCTTTCCAGTGAAAAGGCGGCGCCCATCTTCTTCTTGTAGTCTTCTCGCAGCTTCAAAATCTCCAGCTTGCCTAAGGTGTAATAAAGATAAGTGGGATCGGAAGTCCCGCGCTTGGTTTCACGCAGCCCGTTCATATGGGATTGATAGCCCTCTTTTTCGAAGAACGCCACGCCCTGGTCGAATGTCATCGTCCCGGTATGCATCTGTATTCCTACAATGAAGCGCGCGTTGCGTAACAGCGCATCCTGGAGCTGGCCCAGGCGCAGCTTTAGAAAAGCTGTGTCATGGTCCTGATCAACTCCGGGCGTGCGTCCATAACCCTCGTCCAACATCATCTGCTCGCTGTAGTGCGCCCAGCCCTCGGCATTGGAACTGCACCCCAGCAGCTTACGCACTTTTGAGGGCGCGTACGGCACCCACAGGAACTGCGTGTAATGTCCGGGATAAACTTCGTGCACAGCCGTGGAGATAATTGTTCCGCGGTTGAAGCCGGCCATGTGTTCTTCCACCTGTTCCGGCTTCCAGGTTGGCTCGGGCAGGGTAACATTGAAGAAAGCTTCTTTCGCAACTTTCTCAAACGGGCCGGGCGTGTCCATGGATGCGAACGTAAGAGCGCGCGCAAATGGCGGGGTCTCTTCAACAATCGGCAACACTTCTGACGGCAGCTTGACGATGTGATGCTGGGACAAGAAATCTTTCAGCCCTCCCAGAGTATCGCGGAAGGTCTGCAAAAGCTTGTCGGGCGCAGGATGATCTTTTTCCAGTTCTGCCAGGATCTCTCGCGGGGTTTTACTGGGATCGACCTTGGCTGCAGTGTCTTTGAATGCCTGTTGGTTCAGACGCAGATTGGCCATGCCAATCTCAAGCAAACGCGCTAGCGGAATGTCGACGTCCTCGTCATATAGCAATTTCTTGCCGTAATTGTCCGCACCGATGCGGAAGTCACCGTGGGCCTGCGGCTTGAGCTCTTTCTCCATCCATTGGCCATAGCTCTTCAGTTCGTCCATTACCTTCTGATTGGCGGTCTGGAACTGTGCCAGCAGCGCCTGGTCTTTCACGTCTTTGAACGCTTCAGGAACGTCTTTTTGGAAAAAGCTGATAATGCCGGGAATTTGCTCCAGCGCCACATCCACGTAAATAGGCGGAGGGTTCTTCAGATTCTGGCGCGCCGCCTGAAATACAGCGGGAACCTGCTTTTCCCGCGCTATGACGGCCTTCAATCGGTCGGCTGGCGGCGCAAATGTTCGCGCCATGATCACGAAGATGGAGTTAGTGATGCCGGAAGAATATTGATCAGGATTCTTTTCCCACGGGCGGATATTTTCCAGGGTGAGGAGACGAGCGTTGATGTCATTCAGGACCAGTGTATGGTCAATTATTGTGGCATACGAATCGCCGCCCAATTGTGTGTAGCCTTTGGAAAACTCGTCCCGGAATTTCTTCAACACTACTATCTGCTTATCGAGCGCAGCACGGGAGTAATCTTCCAGTTGATTGTCGTACTTGTGGAAGCCGGCAGCAGTGCCCTGTGTCGGATTGAACTTGAAGTAGCACTCGTCAAAGTAACGATCGTAGAGCGTGGCGAGATCGACGGTGCGGGGGCTGGGCGCCGGAGAAGCATTTTTCTGCGCGCGGGATAATGACGCTCCTAATAACAGCGTTAAGAACAAAAAATATTTCACAAAGATCTCCGACAAGAAGAATTTGGATATTATTTCTGTTTGTAGACCGTGCCACCCTTCATCACCATGACCGGGTTTTCCAGCAGCGTTACGTCTTTGAGTGGATCGCCGTTCACAGCAATGATGTCGGCGAAGTTGCCGGTCTCAATGGATCCGATCTTGGACCAGCCCAGCAGGTCGGCGGCGTTTACGGTGGCAGTCTGGATGGCCTGAAGCGGCGTCATCCCAATTTGTACATACACGGCGAACTCATGCGCGTTCAACCCGTGCGGATAGACGGCGGCATCTGTGCCGAACGCAATCTTTACGCCTGCGTTGAATGCCTTCTTGATGTTCTGGCGACTGACAGCTGTTACTTCTTTCATCTTGGTCGCATACATCGCCGGCAGGCCGATTTTGACGGCGTTTTCGCGCATCCAGTCGCTCAGGTATTGCGTGGGAACAAGGTAGGTGCCGTTCTTCTTCATCTGGGCAATTCCGGCATCGTCAATGTAAGAGCCGTGCTCAATGGAATCCACGCCAGCTTCGGCAGCCCAGGCAATGCCCTGCGCGCCATGCGCGTGCGCCGCAACCTTGCGGCCAAGGCGATGCGCGTCCGCCACAATGGCCTTCATTTCTTCCAGCGTATATTGCGAAGCGCGAGGATCATCCCCCTTGGAAAGCACTCCGCCAGTGGCGCAAACCTTGATCACGTCGGCGCCATATTTGATGATCTCGCGCACTTTGTGCTGCACGCCTTCCACGCCGTCGGCTGCGCCATCAGATTTTGCATGCCATTCATAGGGCAGCAGGTTCTGGTCGCAGTGTCCCCCGGTGATGGAAAGCGCCGGGCCGCTGGCCATGATGCGTGGACCCGGGACCATACCTTCATTGATGGCGTCGCGCAGAGCGATATCGGTATAGCCACTGGCGCCCACGTTACGCACGGTGGTGAATCCGGCTTCAAGAGTGATGCGTGCATTTTTTGCGCCGATTAATGCTTCTTTGGGAATAGAAACGCCCAGCTCCTGGTAGCCAAAATTCGGATCGAAAGTCAGATGGGTGTGGGCATCGATCAGTCCGGGCAGAAGCGTGGCATTGGGCAGGTTGATCACGCGGATGCCCGCCTGGTTATCGGATTGAGATCCGCCGCCACTTGAGACGCTGGTAACTTTCTCTCCGTCAATCACAACGGTAACGTTATCGAGCATCTTGCCGGTCTTCACGTCCAGCATGTGGCCGGCATGAATTACCACATGCTGCGCTTGCGGCTGCTGCGTGGGTTGTTGCGCAAAAGTGGCGCAGGACACAAGGAGGGCAAAGAGAAAGAGTGACGAAGTTTTCATAAGAAGGGCGGATTATAACAGGACGGGACAGATGCCGCGGCATGGCAGGCGGCCACTAAGCGCGCGCTCGGCATATGCGGCCGGTAGAAAAGGATTGATACGCCTCGTTGACTTTTGGTTTATCCTCTTTGCTGAATAGCATAGTGTTCCGCGACCGACCTTTAAGAAATGAGCACCGACCCTGAACAACCCGAGACTCTGGACATGAATGAATGGATGTCCAAAGGAGATGCCTCGCGCGCCCGGGGTGTATCCCGGCAGGCCATCTGGGACCTGGTAAACCGGGGACGATTAACAACATGCAGATTCAAAGGAAGGGTCTATGTCTCCCGGGCGGAAGTTCTAAGCTTCGCGCGTCGACCGAGAGGTCCGGCCGGAACGGGCTTTGTCAGAGTAAAAACGGTTCGAGTCAAAAAGAAAAAACTTGATCCCATGAAGTGGATTTACATCGTTGAGGCGGCCCGCCAGACCGGCCTGCCGCGGCTGGCAATAGTCGATTTGGTCAGGCGAGGCCGCATCAGAAAAATTGTGAGCGCGGGCAAGACATTCGTCTCGCGCGCGGGAATCGCAGACTATATGCGCCAGCAGCGCGCGCCGGAACCGCGCAAGCACACAAAGAAAAAATAGCTGCGAGATGGCTTCATGCTTTGCCACGAGTGTGGCTGACCAGATGGTATGAAAGAAAAGCTCCCGACCTAGGGAGCTTTTTCTTTTGCTGATCAATGTTTTTACTGCAGCAACGTCCCGTTCGTCTCTTCTTCAGTTTTCTCCTGCAGTACCACCGCTGACGCCACTCGATCGCCTTCTTCCAGATGCAACAGGCGGACACCCTGAGTGGAGCGGCCGGCTTCCCGGATGGTCTTAGTGTCAATGCGGATGATCTTGCCGAACTGGCTGATCAGCATAGCTTCAGAAGATTCGTCCACCAGCATGATACCCACCACGTTGCCGTTTCTCGACGTGGTTTTTACGTTGATCACGCCCTTGCCGCCGCGAGACTGCAACCGGTATTCCTCCACCGGCGTGCGTTTGCCATAACCCTGCTCGGTCACGCTCAGGATCAGGCTGGGCAGTGTCTCTTCAGTGGCCTTGCCATCTTTGTCTTTGCCGTTTGTCTTCTTGGCCTCTTTCGGCGTCACGGCCATACCCACAATGTAGTCATTCTTGTCCAAGTCCATGCCGCGGACGCCATATGCCGGCCTACCCATGGAGCGCACATCTTCTTCGTCAAAGCGGATTGCCTGGCCTTCATGCGACGCCAGGAAGACAATCTGGTTGCCGTCGGTCAGCCGCACTGCCACCAACTCGTCGTCTTTATCGATGCCGATGGCGATGATCCCGCGCGACATCACGTTGGAGAAGTCCTTGACCGGCGTCTTCTTCACCGTGCCTTTGCGCGTAGCAAAGAAAATATAACGGCTCTCTTCTTCCAGATTGCGGACTTCCAACAGCGTGCGTACGGTCTCGCCCGGCTGCAACGCCACTAGGTTGCCGATGTGCTTGCCCTTGCCCGCCGCGCCCACGTCCGGCACTTCATACACTTTCAGCCAGTAGACGCGCCCCGTGTTGGTGAAAACCAGAAGATAAGAATGCGTGGAGGCGCTGAAGAGATATTCCACAAAATCTTCTTCGCGCGTCTTCATACCGGTGCGACCCGTGCCACCGCGCCGTTGCTGGCGATAGATGGATTGCGGCGTCCGCTTCAGATATCCGCTATGCGAAACCGTCACGATGACCTGTTCATCGGCGATCAGATCTTCCAGCGTGATTTCCGTTGACTCGTCGGTAATCTCAGTGCGGCGCTTGTTGCCAAACTGCTCTTTTACTTCCTCGAGCTCTTTTACAATCACGCCGCGCAGCTTCTTGTCGGAAGCCAGAATAGATTCGTACTCGGCAATCTTCACGCGAATCTCTTCCAGCTCTTTCAGGATTTCGTCGGTGGAAAGTCGCGTCAGGCGATAAAGCTGTAATTCCAGGATCGCGTCAGCCTGGCGCGATGAAAGCTTCCCTTCCGCCCCGCCAACTTTTGCCTGGATCGCTTTGTCGACAATCTTGTATTTTGCCGCCAGCAAATTTTCTTTGGCCTCGGCGCGTGAGCCTGATCCGCGGATGATCTTGATGACCGCGTCCATGTTGTCGAGCGCGATCTTGTAGCCCTCTAAGATGTGTTCGCGCTCACGGGCTTTTTCCAGCAGGTAAACGGTACGGCGGCGCACCACGTCTACGCGATGATCGATGAAGTGCTGGATTGCCTGCACCAGCCCCATCTCTTTCGGTTGTCCGTTCACCACGGCCAGGAAAATCATGCTGAAGCTTTCCTGCATCTGCGTGTGCTTGAATAGCTGGTTCAGGATGATTTGCGCTTCGGCTCCGCGCTTCAGCTCTACAACGATGCGCATGCCGTCGCGGCCCGATTCATCGCGCACGTCGGAAATATCGTCGATTACCTTGTCATTCACCAGTTGCGCAATGCGTTCCACGATCTTCGCTTTGTTTACCTGGTAGGGAATTTCCCGGACGATGATTGACTTGCGGCCCTGCGGCCCCTCGTCAATGGCAGCCTTGGCGCGCATCATGAATTTGCCGCGGCCATGGGTGTAAGCCGCTTCAATTCCGCTGCGTCCGTAAATATAAGCGCCCGTCGGGAAGTCCGGGCCCTTCACGATCTTTAGAATTTCCTTGAGCGTTGTGGCAGGATTGTTCACCAGCAGAATCGCCGCTTCCACAATTTCTGTGAGGTTGTGCGGTGGAATGTTCGTCGCCATGCCTACGGCGATTCCGTTTGATCCATTCACCAGCAAGTTTGGGATTCGCGTGGGAAGAACGGTCGGCTCAACCGTTGACTCGTCATAGTTCGGAACGAAGTCCACTGTTTCTTTGTCGATGTCCTCCATCAACGAGCCGGAAATTCTCTGTAAGCGGCATTCCGTGTAACGCATTGCCGCCGGCGGATCATTGTCCACCGATCCAAAATTTCCCTGGCCATCGATCAGCGGATGGCGCAAAGAGAAATCCTGCGCCATGCG
>Ga0137403_10002569_pt1 | contig 22152 bp, 22 predicted proteins | sample CZOMad2_1_16fung_FD_122057 | JGI IMG/M metagenome (GOLD analysis project Ga0137403, IMG submission 122057) | Vadose zone soil fungal communities from Angelo Coast Range Reserve, California, USA - CZOMad2_1_16fungal (Hybrid Assembly) | ecosystem: Environmental > Terrestrial > Soil > Vadose zone...
CGCGTCCAGCGCGCCCAGGTGGCGTCGAGGTTGCCGACCAGCAGCGCGGCGATGGCGAATGCGAACGCGACCGAGAAGCCGACGTAGCCCATGTACAGCATCGGCGGGTGGAACACCATGCCAGGGTCTTGCAGCAGCGGGTTCAGGTCGTTGCCGTCCACCGGCACCGGGTCGAGCCGATCGAAGGGGTTGGACGTGAGCAGCATGAACAGCAAAAAGCCCACGCTGATCAGCCCCATCACTGCCAGGATGCGTGCCAGCACCGGGCGCGGCAGGTGCTTGCTGAACTGCGACACCGCGAGCATCCACACGCTCAGCATCATCAGCCAGAGCAGCAGCGAGCCCTCGTGGCCGCCCCACACGCCAGCCACGCGGTACGGCAGCGGCAAGGCGCTGTTGGAGTTGGTCGCCACGTAGGCGACCGAGAAATCGTTGCGCACGAACGAGGCCGTCAGGCACAAGAACGCGAACGCGACGAGCATGAAATGCGTTTGTGCGGCCGGGCGCGCCAAGGCCATCCAGTCGCCACGGCCGCGCACCGCGCCGGCCAGCGGCAGCGTGCTCAGGATCAAGGCCACCGCCAAGGCCAGCAGCAGTGCGATCTGCCCCAGTTCGGGAATCATTTGGCAGCCTCCTTCACCACGGTGTTGGCCATCTTTTGATTGGCCGCGTTGGCGTGCTTGAGCGCCTCTGCCGCCTCGGGCGGCATGTAGTTCTCATCGTGCTTGGCCAACACCTCGCGGGCGACGAACACGCCGTCGGCACCGACCTGTCCTTGGGCCACCACGCCTTTGCCCTCTTTGAACAGGTCCGGCAGGATGCCTTCGTAGCGCACCGGAATCGTCTGTGCGGTATCGGTTACCTGGAAGCGCACCGAGACGCCGTCGCGTTGCACGCTGCCGCTCTGGACCAGACCGCCGAGGCGGAAGGTGCGTCCGGTCGGCGCTTCTTTGGACACGACCTGCGAGGGCGAATAGAAAAACACCAGGTTGCTTTGAAAGGCGTTGAGCACGAGCGCTGTGCCCACACCGACGGCGGCAACGACGCCGCCGATGAGGATCAGGCGTTTGTGGCGTGGCTTCATGAATCTGACTCTGTTGGCGGTGAAAGAAGGGCGGCTTGGGCGCGTTTGCGCCTGCGCGCGGCCAGCCACGGCTCGACGGCGAAGACCAATGCCGCGACCGCGTACGAGCCCCAGACATAGAGCCCATACCCGCCCATGTGGAAGAAATCGGCTGTGCTGTTCCAGCTCATCTTGTGAGACCTTCCGACACCCTGGAAAGTTCGCGCACCCAATCCGTGTGCGATTCACGTTCCAGAACAATCGCACGCGCCCGCATGAAGACCACGGCGAATGCGTAGGACCAGCAGGCAAAAGTCATCAGCAACAGCGCCATGAGCATGGTGCTGGCCATCTTCGGGGCGGCCGTCATGCTGATGCTGGCGCCCTGGTGCAGCGTGTTCCACCAGCGCACCGAAAAATAGATGATGGGAACGTTGACCGCGCCGACGATGGCCAGCAGTGCGCCCGCCTTGTCGGCGCGCCGCAGGTCGTCGATGGCTTGCGTCAGCGCGATGTAGCCCAGATAGAGAAACAGCAGGATCAGCTCCGACGTGAGCCGTGCGTCCCACACCCACCAGGTGCCCCACGCGGGCTTGCCCCAGAGCGCGCCGGTCCACAGCGCGACGAACGTGAACAGCGCCCCGGTGGGCGCCAAGGCGCGCGCCAGCATCGAGGCCATGCGCGCGTTGAAGGCCCAGCCGATGGCCGCCCAGCCGGCCATCGCCAGATAGATCACCATCGACATCCAGGCTGCCGGTACGTGGATGAAGATGATGCGGTAGGCATCGCCCTGCTGCGCATCGGTGGGCGCCACGAAAAAACCCATGTACAAACCGGCCGCCGCCAACACGGCAGCAGCGGTCCACAGCCAAGGCACGACGGCACCCGCCAGCCCATAGAAGCGCGAGGGTGCGGAGAACCTGTACCAGCGAATGCTGCCTGCCATGCCATCTACTCCAACGAGATCCGCAGCGCCGCGGCGATGGCGGGGGGCGCCGTCAGCGCCGTGAAGATGAGCAGCGCCCCGAGGATCGAATAGTGCGCGTTTGGCGATTGCCCGCCTTGCACCGCCGCCACCGCACCGGTGCCGAAGATCAGCGCGGGGATGGTCAACGGCAACACCAGCAGCGTGATCAGCGCGCCGGCACTGCGCAGGCCGAGTGTCAACGCCGCGCCGACCGAGCCGAGCAAGCTCAGCACCGGCGTGCCCAGCAGCAAGGACAAGGTCAGCACGCCGAGCGACTCGCCGTCCAGGCCGAGCAGCAGGCCCAGCAGCGGGGCCGCCAGCACCAGCGGCAACCCAGTCAGCGTCCAGTGCGCTGCCGCCTTGGCCACGGCAATCACCAGCCCGCCCTGCCCGGTGAGCAGCATCTGTTCCAGCGATCCATCGGCGTGGTCGCCGGCATACAGGTTGGTGACGGACAGCATCGAGGCCAGCAAGGCGCAGGTCCAGACGATGCCGGGCGCCATCTGGCGCAGCGTCTGCGGCTCCGGCCCGACCCCCAGCGGAAACAGGCTCACCGCCACCACGAAGAACACGATCGGCAGCAAGGCCTCGACGTGCCGCCGCATGGCCAAGCGCAGATCGCGGAGGTAGATGGCCCAGAAGACGGCGCGCATGTCAGTACCGCCCGGCCGCCCGAAGGAACTGACGCACCCCCTTGGGGGGCAGTGAACGAAGTGAACGTGGGGGCTGTTTCATCCTAGTTGCCTGGTTCATAGGCGTCGAGGTCGACCTGCTGCGCATGCAGCAGTGCGTCGGCAAGAGGCCGGTGGCTGGTCAGCAAAATGCTGCCGCCGCGCTCGCGGTGTTCGACCAGCAGGTCGTTCAGGCGCTGCACGCCGTCGACGTCCAGCGCGTCGAAGGGTTCGTCCAGGATCCACAGCGACGCCTCGCGTTCGGCCGCCAGGCGTGCCAGCGCCACGCGTCGGCGCTGCCCCTGCGACAGCGTCAGCACCATCGCATCGCGGCGGCTGTGCAGGCCCATGCGCTCCAGGGCGGCGTGCAGCGCCGCCGCGTGGTGCGGCCGGCCATGGAGGTGCAGCAGCAGCGCCAGTGCCTCGGTCACGGTCAGGTCGTCTTTCAAGGCATTGGCATGGCCGATGAAGACCAGGCGCTCGCAAAATCCGCTGGCGCGCCGCACCGGTGTTTCGCCCCACAGAACCTGCCCATCGTCGGGCACCGACAGACCTGCAGCCAAGCGCAACAGGCTGGTCTTGCCGCGCCCGTTGCGGCCGCGCACCCAGACGATCTGCCCGGCTTCGACCACCAGGTCCAGTCCCTTGAACAACAGCCGCGTGCCACGGCGACAGGCGAGCTGGCTCGCTGCCAAGCGCGGCAACGCAACACCGTTGTGGAGGAAAGAAATGGGAGACGTCGCAGTCACATTCATGCTTGTTGCGGTCGAGCCTGCAGCCGTCGGACATCGATGTCGACCTCGCCCGCCGTGGGCGAATTCCGTACGGCCTTGCCATCGCCGAGCGGCTCGGCCGCTCGCGTGCGGGCTGATGAACCAGACCGCCGCGAGTATAGGGTCATCGAGTTGCCTTGCCGCGTGGCGCGCTGGCCCGATCGTCCGATGCCGTCAGCCGCGTTTCGGCCCCGCGGCAGGCAAAAGCGACCGAATTTGTCAGATGCGTTTCGTCCACACACATCTGATGCAAACGCTCGCAGGCCTGCAACAACGCTTTGGCGTTTCTTCGGTAACGGCGTGCAAGGTGATGGCGGTTTGCAGACAATTCACGCTTTTTGGCCATCGCCATGCGTGAAGATTTGCCCGCCTTGCAGTTTGTAGTCGTGCAAGGCGTCCGTCCTTCGCACCAGTCCACAAGAACCGGGGAAATCGAGTGAAGCCAATTCAGACCGTGTCGAACTCAACAGGCCGCATCGCATGCGCCCTGCTGCACGCCATTGCGCCGGCCACTCGCAACCGCCATGCCATTCGGTAACCTGAACCTCAGCCCGCGCGCCGCCGAACTGCCTCGCAGATCGGGGCCATCGCCCGCGCATGACGGCTGGCACCAGCGCGAGGAAGCCATCATGGGCACCGCGGTGCGCGTCGAACTGTGGAGCGCCGACCCGGCACTCGCCGAGCAGGCCATGGCCGAGGTGATGGCCGAGATGCACCGCATCGACCACGCGATGAGCCCGCACAAAGAAAGCTCGGAACTGTCCCTCATCAACCGCGATGCCGCCGTCGGGCCGGTGCGCATCAGCGACGAGATGTTCGAGCTGCTCACGCGCTCGATCGAGTTCTCCAAGATCTCGGGCGGCGCGTTCGACATCACCTACGCGAGCGCCGGCCATCTGTACGACTACCGCGAACACATCAAACCCAGCGATGACGCGCTGGCCGCGGCCCGCGCCGCCATCGGCTACCAGCACATGGTCCTGGACCGGCAAACCAGCAGCGTGCGGTTCGCACGCCCCGGCGTGCGCATCGACCTGGGCGGCTTTGCCAAGGGGCACGCGGTGGACCGTGGCGCCGACATCCTGCGGCGCCACGGCATCGTCAACGCCATCGTCACCGCCGGCGGCGACAGCCACCTCCTCGGCGACCGCCGCGGCCGCCCCTGGACCATCGGCATCCGCGATCCGCGGCGGCCGTCCGAAATCGTGGCCGTGCTGCCGCTGGAAGACGTCGCCCTGTCGACCTCCGGCGACTACGAACGCTACTTTGAAAAAGACGGCGTGAGGTACCACCACCTCATCGATCCGCGAACCGGCAAATCGCCCAGCGGCGTGCGCAGCGTGACCATCCTTGCAGAAGACGGCCTGACCACCGAGGCCCTGTCGAAAAGCATGTTCGTCATGGGCCTTGAAGAAGGCATGCGGCTGATCGAGTCGCAGACCGGAGTCGATGCCGTCGTGGTCGATTCCAACGGCGTCTTGCATTACTCGGCCGGCTTGCTGGCGGGTGGCGCGCAGACCCGCCAATGAGGAACTCGTCGTTCAACGATCGATTCAGGAGGGAGCCAACAATGAAATCACCCATCAGCATCAAAACGGGCGCAATCGCTTGCGCTGTCGCAGCTTTGACTTGGGGACTGGCCGGATGCGGCAGCGGCTCAAGCGACCCCGACGCCGGGGGCGACGTGCCGATTGCCTACACCCAGCGCTCCACGGCCCTCGGCATGAACCCGACGACCTCCGGCGGCTTTCAAGCCGGCGGCGCACTGATCGTGCGCGACAAGTCGTCTCCCAGCGCTGCAGAACACAACGTGACGAACGGCATCACGCAAGGCGCCGGCGACGTTTCGGACCCCGAGGTTTCCTACGACGGCAAGAAGATCGTGTTCGCGATGAACTGCCCTCCCGTGAAGAACCCGCTTTGCACCGGCCACTGGAACATCTGGGAATACGACATGAGCGCCGGCGGCCTGGCCAACGGCACGCTGCGCCGACTGACCAGTTCCTCAGACGACGACATGGACCCGGCCTACCTGCCGGCCGGCGGTGGTTTCGTCTTCACATCGAACCGCCAGAGAGCCTCGGTCGACTTGCCGAGCGGCACGCACACCTACCCCGCGCTCGACGAGTACGAACGTGAGCGGGTGGTCAACCTGCACACGATGGACAACAACGGCGGCAACATCAAACAGATCTCGGTGAATCAGAGCCATGACCGGAACCCCGTCCTCGTCTCTACCGGCGAAATCATGTTCTCGCGCTGGGACCACGTGGGCGGCCGCAACCACTTCAAGGTCTTCACCGCCAACCCCGACGGCACCGGCATGTTCGTCAAGTACGGCGCGCACAGCGAAGGCAACAGCTTCCTGCACCCGCGCGAAATGGACCCGAACGGCGCCTACAGGGGTCAGATCTCGTCCGACCTGATGCCGCTGTCGCGCACCCATGAAGGCGGCTCGCTGGTGTTCATCGACGCCGAGCACTACACCGAGCAGAACACGCCGAAGACCACCCTCTCCGCCTCGACCGGCGGACAGACCCAGGTCGTCACCGTGCAGCCGCTCAAGTTCGATGGCGGCGTCTCGCGCTTTGGGCGCATCACCACGCCTTTTCCGCTCTGGGACGGCAGCAACCGGGTGCTGTTGTCGTTCGCGCCGTGCGTGGTCACCAAGGACGGCAATGCGACGTCATGCGCGAACCTGACGTCAACCGAGCTCGCCCGCATCAACGACATGAATCGATCGGCCGAAGCTGAAGCCGCGGACAACATCAAGGACAACGTGCCGCCGGTCTATGCCATTCACATGTTCGATCCAGCCAAACAGACCTACGCACTCGTTGCAACGCCACCGCCCGGTTTCGTGTACACCGACCCGATTGCTCTGCAGCCACGAACCGAACCGAACGTGATCCCCGCGGCAGCGGCCGATCCCTTGGCCCCAGCCAACACCGGGCTGCTCGATGTGCGCAGCGTGTACGACACCGACGGCCTCGGCCGCATGGGCGCCCCGGTACTGAGCCCGTCAGACCTGGGCCCGGGCTGCACGACCGCCATCCCGCTAATCACACCCACCGAACATCCGGTCTCCGAAACGCGGCCGCTGGTGGCCGATCTGGTCAGCATGAAAGACCCCGCCAAGGCCGCGTATCGCTGCTCGCCTGCACGCTTCGTTCGCGTGGTGCGCGCAGTGGCCCCGCCTTCGAGCATGATGGGCTTGCGCAGTGCGCTCGGCGAAACCGAGTTTGAACCGCAACAAATCCTCGGTTACGCGCCGATCGAGCCCGATGGCTCTTTCAAGATCAGGGTGCCGGCCGATGTGCCTTTGGGTCTTGCCGTGATCGACTCGCAAGGCCGGGCCTTCCAGACGCACACCAACTGGATCCAGGTGCGTCCAGGGGAGCGGCGCACCTGCGACGGCTGCCACAGCCCACGTGCCGGTGCCGCACTGAACTCCGCCGCCACCAAAGACACCGTGCCGGCCGCCCTGACCACCGCCCTGGCTCACCAGTCCGGTGAAACCATGGCGCAGACGCGCACGAGACTGGATGCGACGCTGCTGGATCCGCGTCCCGACATGGCCTTTGCCGATGTCTGGGCCGACACCACCCAGTCCGGCGTGGTCGCTCGCGATCCGATTTCCCTGCGCTACACCGGCAACCCGAGTGCCGCCAACGACCTGGCCACGGCCGTGCCCACGCAGGGCGTCATCAACTACCCGGACCACATCCAGCCCTTGTGGACACGCAGCCGCGGCACAGGCGGTGCCAACACCTGCGTGAGTTGCCACAGCGATCCGACCCAACTCGACCTGACCGGCACCACGGCCGGCACGGGCCGCGTCGCATCCTATGAGCGCCTGATGCTCGGTGACCCGGTCATCGATACGCACACAGGATTGCCGCAGTTTCACTTCGAGGAAGGCGTGCCCGTCATCGACCGGCTGCCGGCTCTGGTGAACAACATGGCCAGCGAAGGCGATGCATTGGGCATGGCGCGCAAGAGTCGGTTGATGGAGATACTGTCCGGCCAGACCCTGATGGCCGACGCTGCCGCCCTGGCCGCGCACCCGAATCCACCGAGTTCTGCACCCGACCACTCCACCTTGCTCAATGCGGCGGAGAAACGCCTGCTCGCCGAGTTCATCGACCTCGGAGGCAAGTACTACAACGACGTGTTTGCCAGTGGCGCGACCCGTGCCGTCACGCTGACACAGTCGTCGTTTGAGGCCCAGGTGTACCCGATCATTCTCAGAACCTGTGCTGCCGCGTGTCACCAGGCGATTGGCAGTGCAACAACGCCGGCCGGCACTTCTTTCCGTCAGAATCGCTACGTACTGACCGGCGATGCGGAAGGCGATTTCGGCGTCACCCTGTCGATGATCTCCAACACATGCTCCCCGGCCTCAAATTTCTTGCTGAGCCGCCCGTCGACGGTGCCCCACCCTGCAGGAGCCGTCACCCAGACCACAGCGGTCCTGCCGGTGGGCAGCGCGGACTACAACACGATCGCCGCCTGGATCCAAGGAGGCTGCTAGACGCCCATGACAACCGAGCATCGCCTGAGTCCGCCACCGCGGCGGCTGGAGAACGGGGTTTCGGCCGCCTTGGCCCAGAGCCTTGCAAGAGGCCTGAGGTCTGCGCTGTTCGGCATCTGCCTGGCGCTCGGGCTGGCGAGTTGCGGTGGTGGCGGGGGGCCGTTGAACAACCCCCCCACCATCGACAACCCGGGCACCGCAGGCGGCCAGAAGCTCTCGTTCTTTTATTTCGAGAATTGCATCAACCCGATCTTTGACAAGCTGCTGCCCATCGCCGGCACCTCCTTGACCAACACCTGTTCGGGTTCGGGCTGCCACGACAACGCGGCCGGAACGGGGGGCGCGTTCCGCGTGGTGCCCGCATTGAACCCGGTGACGGACTACGTCGACATCACCCAGGCGCCGGCGGTGATCCGTGCCACCAACATGTCCAAGAACTTCTATTCGGCTCAGGGCGAGGCAGACATCGGCACGCCTGCGCAAAGCCGGCTGATGATCAAGCCGCTGGTGCAAGGCGTGCTGCACGGAGGTGGGCAGATTTTTGTGAACGATCAGGATCTGAACGTTAAACTGATTCGCTATTGGATTACCCACCCTGCGCCGCAAGGCCAGGATGAATTCAGCACCGGAGCGGCCACATCCAACATGTTCACGCCACCGATCAACCCCCTGACGTTCGATCCGAGTACCTTCAACCCAAGCAGTTGCAATACCCAATGACCTGTCTGGTTGCTGGTTTGCTCGCGTGGTTCAAAACGCTCGTGGAAGACGCTGCACGGTTCGGCCTGGGGGCGGCACTGCTGGGCTGCGTTTTGGTTCACGTCCCGGCCCATGCCGACGACGCGCCCCACGAGCAGGTGCGCGTCACCGACCCCTACATCGAATTGCGTACCGGCCCGGGCCGGGGCTTTCCGATCTTTCACGTCGCGGCTCAAGACGAGATGATCGAGATCGAACTCCGGCATACCGACTGGTTCAGGGTGCGCACCGCGAACGGCAAGGTCGGCTGGGTCGATCGCCGGCAGCTGGAAACCACGCTGACCGCGGTCGGCAGCAAAAAAACCTTCCGCGACATCGCCCTGGACGATTACCTGAAAAGCAAACTGGACTTCGGCATCGGCTGGGGTCATTTCAAATCCGAGCCCATGCTCAAGCTGTGGACCAGCTACAAGCTGGCCGACACCTTCGCGCTCGAAGGCACGCTGGGTCAGGTGCAAGGCGCGTTTTCAGGCACGACCGTGATGCACGCGAACCTGCTGGCAGAACCCATGGCCGACCGGCGGCTGTCGCCGTTCTTCGGTGTCGGCGTCGGCAGGTTCAAGAACATTCCGAATGCAAGCCTCGTGAACGCGCAAACGACAGACTCCAACCTGGCCAACGGCATGATCGGCGTGCGCTACCACCTGGCCGACCGCTTCGTGCTGCGCGCCGATTACACGTTCTATACCGTCTATCTCTCCGGCAGCCGCACGAGCGAATACCGCGCCATCACGGCCGGTCTGTCGTTCTTCTTCTGACCGGCTGTCTTGTTCAACGCCCACCAGCGACCCATGCCCATGCAACAAACTGCCACCCGACTGCTGATCACGTCACTGGCGGCCTGTCTCGCGATGGCCGCGTCGGCGGTCTGTGCAGCCGACGCGCCGGCCGATACGCAACCCGCCAACGAGCAAGTCATCGTGCCGCAGGTCGACAGGCGCGAGGTCCGGCTGCCCAAGATTCCGTCGAACGACTTCGAGCTCGGTGGATTTCTCGGCAGCTACGCCACGCAGAATTTCGGCACCCACCTGGTCAAGGGCCTGCGGCTGGGCTACCACATCACCGAGGACGTATTCGTCGAAGGCGTATACGGACAGACCAAGGTCAGCGACGAAGTCATCCGGGCCGTCGCGGTGCCGATCTTCCCGCAGCAGGAAGAAAAGCTCAGCTACTACAACGTCTCGGTGGGCTACAACGTGCTGCCGGGCGAGGTGTTCATCGGCCGCCGCTATGCCAAGCCATCCGCCATCTACATCATCGCCGGCGTCGGCAGCACCAAGTTCTTTCAGCAACGCGAGCAGACCTTCAACGTCGGCTTCGGCGCACGCGTGTTCCTGTCCGACTGGGCCGCGCTGCAACTCGACATGCGCGACCACATCTTCTCGCTCGATCTGCTGGGCAAGCGCGAAAGCACGCAAAACCTCGAGCTGACCGGCGGCCTGACGTTCTTCTTCTGACAGGTGTCTTCGATGATTGCCCCATTGCACAAGCCTCTGCGTCGCGCTTCACGGGTGTTGCTCGGTCTGCTGCTGGCCACCGGCCTGGGTGCCGGCGCCGCTGCAGCGCCCGTGGCAGTGTCGGCGCCGGCACCCGATTTCACCCTGCGTTCGATGAACGGACCCAACCTGCGCCTGAAAGAACAGCGCGGCCAGGTTGTCCTGATCAATTTCTGGGCCACCTGGTGTGCGCCCTGCCGCAAGGAAATGCCGCACCTGAACCGGCTTTACGACAAGTACCGTGCCTCCGGTTTCGTGTTGCTGGGCGTCAATGTGGATGACGACGCGCGCAATGCCGTCGACGTGGCGGCCCAACTCGGCGTCAAGTTTCCTGTTCTGCTCGACACCGACAAGAAAGTCAGCCACCTGTACGACCTGAATTCGATGCCCAGCACCGTGGTGATCGACCGTGACGGCCGCGTGCGCTACCTGCACCGTGGCTACCTGGATGGCTACGAGGTCACCTACGACCAGCAGATCCGGCAATTGCTGAAAGAATGAACATGCTGCAACGCCCCCGGCTTCTCGCGATCGGCTTGCTGTGCGCCGCGTCGCTGTTGAGCGCTTGCGCCCCGATCGAACCCTGGGTCAAGCCCTATGAACGCGAGCGCCTGGCCGATCCGATGATGAAACCGTCGCGCGACAGCCTGGCCGAAAAGCACCGCACACACGTGTCCGAGGTGCGCGAAGGCGCGCGCGGCGCCACCGGCGTGCAGGGAGGCGGCTGTGGCTGCAACTAGGCCAAAGGAAACGCCGGGCCGTTCCCAAGTTTGCTTTGCTCCCCTCGGGGGGCGGACGTGCGAAGCGCGGCCTTGGGGCTCACATCCGACCAAAGCTGCGCCGTTGTGGCGCGGCATGCGCTGCGTGATGCGGGTGCTGGCCGCGTTGAAGCGCCGCCGTGCCTACAGCCTGCGGGTTCACGCCACCGCCCAGGCCACGGCCCAGGTGGCCGGGGTGATCGGTGGCGTCTTGGCGGGCGGTAGCGCGCAGGCGGTCGACCTGCCCGAAGACCGTGCCGATGCGATGTACCACCTGTACAAGGGCGGCGGCCTGACGGCCTCCGGCCCGGCCCTGCTGGTGCGCAAGAAGATGAGCGACAGCCTGTCGCTGAACGCCGCGTACTACGTCGACATGGTCAGCAGTGCGTCGATCGACGTCGTGACCACCGCGAGCCCGTTCAAGGAACAGCGCAACGAATACACCCTGGGCGCGGACTTCGTCTACCACGACGCATTGGTCACGCTGGCCACCACCTACAGCAAGGAACCCGACTACACCGCCAACAGCACCAGCCTGGACGTGTCGCAAGAGGTGTTCGGCGGCATGACCACCGTGAGCATGGGCTACAGCCGCGGCAACGATGTCGTCCTGAAGAAGAACGATGCGCTGTTTCGAGACACTGCGCAGCACTGGAGATACCGGCTGGGCGTGACACAGATTCTCAGCCCGCGCTGGCTGATGAGCCTCAACGCCGAAGCCGTGTCGGACAGCGGTTTTCTCGGCAGCCCCTACCGCACGGCACGGCTGTTCGGTTCCACCGTCAAGGAAAACGACCCGAGCACCCGCACCAGCCGCGCCGTCAATCTGCGCGCCGTCGGCGATGTCAGCGGCGAAACCGGCGGGCGCAGCTCGGTGCGCGCCGACTACCGTTACTTCTGGGACACCTGGGACATCAAGGCCAACACCCTGGAAGTCGGCTACAGCCGCTACTTCCGCGACTCCTTGCTCGGCGATGTCTACCTGCGCTGCTACAGCCAGGGACATGCGCTGTTCTACAGCGACGACGCCCCCGTCAGCACGACCTACATCTCGCGCAACCGGCAGCTCAGCACCTTCAAGAGCACGTCTCTCGGCACCAAGGTGACCTATGCCGTGGCCAGCGTGCGCGGCCAATACGACGTGAAGCTCAACGCCGCCTACGAGCTGGTGCGTTATCGCTTCAGCGATTTCACCGTCATCCGGACCGGCGAAGCCTACAAGCTGAACGCCAGTGTGATTCAGCTCTTTATGTCGGCAACCTTCTGAAAAGGTGCATCGAATGTTCCAACGATCTTTGAGAGTTTTCGTGGCGGCGCTGCTGCTCGGTCTGACAGCCGCAAGGTTCGCAGCGGCGGCGGATGCACCTGCGGCAGCCCCCGCCGCGGCCAGCGCGCCGGCAGACGGCCTCGACAGCCGAATTCAAGACGTGAAGGGCGACGTCATCCGCCTCAACCGCGACCTGCTGGTGCTGGAAGAAGAGTTGCTGTTTCCCGCCAACACGCAGGTCGCCTTGTTCGTCTCGATGGACGTGGGCAAGTTGTTCGAGCTCGATTCCGTGCAGGTGAAGCTCGACGACAAGGTGGTCACCACCTACCTCTACACGCCGGCCGAAGTGAAGGCCCTGCACCGCGGCGGCGTACAGCGCGTGTACATCGGCAACCTGAAAGCAGGCGAACACACGCTGGTGGCGTTCTTCACCGGTGGCGGGCCGCACGAGCGCGACTACAAGCGCGGCGCCACCCTCAAGTTCGACAAGGGCACCGACCCCAAGTACATCGAACTGCAGATCAAGGACTCCACCGGCAAGCTGCAGCCGGAGTTCGACGTCAAGGTCTGGTAAGCCACTTCGACCCCCCTCTTCCCATGCCCTTGCGGACCACTTTCCGGAATGCCGCGCGCTTGGCCGGCGCCGCCTTGGCGGCATCGGCCATCGCCGCGGGGCCGGCCGTGGCGGCCGATCCCGTGAACAGCCACCCGCTCAAGGACCCGCACTACGGTGATGTCCTGTTCCACTTCTATCAAGAGCACTACTTCACCTCGATCACCCGCCTGATGGTGTCGCAGCACTTCAAGCGCGTCGACCACCACGTCGACGAGGCCGAACTGCTGCGCGGCGGCATGCTGCTGTCCTACGGCCTGCACCGCGAAGCCGGTGACATCTTTGCCGGCCTGATCGAAAAAGGCGCCGAACCCCCGGTGCGCGACCGCGCCTGGTTCTTCCTGGCCAAGATCCGCTACCAGCGCGGTTTTCTCGCGGCAGCCGAAGACGCGCTCGGCCGCATCGAGAACCACCTGCCGCCCGAACTCGAAAACGAACGCGTGCTGCTGAAGGCCAGCCTGCTGATGGCGCGTGCCGACTACGCCGCTGCCGCGGCCGTGCTGAAGGGTGTGACCGGCAAGACGGGTGCAGGCCCGTACGCACGCTACAACCTGGGCGTGGCCCTGATCAAGAACGGCGACATCGCCGGCGGCTTTGCTTTCCTCGACGCGCTGGGCACGGCCGCCACGCCAGCGGTGGTCGTGGGCCAGGAAAACCCGGCCACCGAAGAATTTCGCAGCCTGCGCGACCAGGCCAATGTGGCGCTCGGATTCACCGCGCTGCAGTACAACAACCCCTCGGCCGCCCGGATCTACCTGGAGCGTGTGCGCCTGGATGGCATGCACAGCAACAAGGCGCTGCTCGGGTTCGGCTGGGCCGCCGCGGCGTTGAAGCAACCCGACCAGGCCTTGGCGCCGTGGACGGAGCTCGCGCAACGCGACCCGAGCGACTCGGCCGTGCTCGAGGCGCGCATCGCGGTCCCTTACGCGTATGCCGAATTGAAAGCCTTCGGCCCGGCGCTGGACGGCTACAACGAAGCCATCGCCGCGTTCGAGCGCGAGCGCGTCGGCCTGGACGAGTCGATTGCCGCGATCCGCGCCGGCAAGCTGGTCGACGGCCTGCTGGAACGCAACCCCGGCGAAGAAATGGGCTGGTTCTGGAACATCCGTGAGCTGCCCGACATGCCGCACGTGGGCCACCTGGCACCGGTGCTGGCCCAGCACCAATTCCAAGAGGCCTTCAAGAACCTGCGGGACCTGCGCTTTCTGTCGAAGAACCTGGCGCAGTGGCAAGACAACATCGGCGTGTTCAGCGACATGCTGGCCAATCGGCGCCAAGCCTTTGCCGAACGGCTGCCCGACATCCGCAAGCGCGCGGGCGCGGGCGCGAGCGGGCTTGGTGCGCTGAAGCAGCAGGCCGATGCGCTGGCAACCGACGTTGCCCGCGTCGAAGCCGACGCCGACGCCGCCGCGCTGGCCGATGCCAGGCAACGCGACATGCTGGCGCGGCTGGCCCGCGCACGCGCGACGCTGGCCACGATGGGCGACACGCCCGAGGCCGACGCCGCGCGCGCGCGCTACCGGCTGGTCTCCGGCGCGCTCACCTGGCAGCTGGCGCAAGAGTTTGCGCAGCGGCTGTGGGACGCCAAGAAATCCCTGCAGACGATCCGCGCCGCGCTCGCCGACGCCGTGCGCAGCGACGCCGCGCTGGCGCAGGCGCAGCACGACGAGCCGCTGCGCTTCGACGCATTTGCGGCGCGCATTGCCGAACTCGACCCCCGCATCAAGGCCTTGATCCCGCGCGTGGCGGCGCTCGGCCAGGAACAGCAGCAGGCGGTTCAGGAACTGGCGGTGGCCGAACTGGAACGCCAGAAAGAACGCCTCGCCGCGTATACCGTCCAAGCGCGCTTTGCGGTGGCCCAGCTATACGACCATGCGGCCCAGAAAGAGACAGGCCATGCGCCCAAGCCATAGTCTGCTTCTCGCCGGCGTCGTGAGCGGGCTGTGCGCGTGCGCGGGTCCGCTCCTCTACACGCCGGATGAAACGCCGACGCTGCAGGCCCTGGCCGACAAGAAAGTCGTCGTGCCGCCCGACACCGGCGTGGTGGCCGACGAAAACAAGGCCATCGCAGCCTACAGCGCCTTCCTCGACGTCGCGCCCAAAGCGGCACAACGCTCCGAAGCGATGCGGCGCCTGGGCGATCTGGAAATGGACAGCGCCGACAACCGCTTTGCCGCGGGCGACGGCAAGGTCGACGCCACCGACTACCGCGCGGCGATCGGGCGCTACCAGACCTTCCTGACGACCTATCCCAAAGACCCGGGCAATGACCGCGTGCTCTATCAACTGGCACGCGCCTACGAACAAAACGGCCAGCTCGAGGTCGCGCTGAAGACGCTCGACCGCCTGGTGACCGAGTACCCGCAGACGGCCTACCGCGACGAAGCGCATTTCCGCCGCGGCGAAATGCTGTTTGCCACACGCGACTACGTCCGGGCAGAAAAAGCCTTCGCCACGGTCCTGAGCGGCGACAAGAGCAATGTCTACCAGGAGCGCTCGCTGTACATGCAAGGCTGGTCGCTGTTCAAACAAGGCCGCCTCGAAGACGCCTTGCACCCGTTCTTCGGTGTGCTCGACCTGAAGCTGGCCAAGCTCGGATCGGAGAACGATGGCGAGCTCGAATCGCTGACCGACCTGACCCGGGCAGACCGCGAACTGGTGGAAGACACGTTCCGCGTGATGAGCCTGTGTTTGCAGAACCTGCAAGGCGCCGATTCGATCCCCGCCTACATCACCCGCGATGCGCGGCGCGGCTACGAGTTCCGGGTCTACCAGCAGCTCGGTGAGCTCTACATCCGCCAAGACCGGGTCAAGGACGCCGCAGACACCTTCGGCGCGTTTGTGCGGCGCTTTCCGCTGCACGCCCAGGCACCCTTGCTTCAAACCCGCGTGATCGAGATCTACGAGCGCGCCGGCTTCGGCAATCTGGCGCTGGAGGCCAAGAAGGAGTACGTGGCGCGCTACGGAATCAACAGCGAGTTCCGGCGTGCCAACCCGCAGGGCTGGGAGCGTGCGCAGCCGCTGGTGAAAGCCCATCTGGCCGAACTGGCGCGCCACTATCACGCCCAAGCGCAAAAGACCAAGAACACCGCCGATTACCAGGAAGCCGTGCGCTGGTACCGCAGCTACCTCGCATCCTTCCCCAACGATCCGCAGGCCGCGCAGAACAACTTCCTGCTGGCCGAGCTGCTGTACGAGGACACCCGCTTCAGCGAGGCCGCGATCGAGTATGAGAAATCGGCCTACCAGTACCCGGCCCACGCCAAGAGCGCCGACGCAGGCTATTCGGCGCTGCTGAGTTACGCAGCCCAAGAAAAACGCGGCGTGCCGACGGCCGAAGTTCCGGCCTTGCAGCACAGCGGCGTCGACAGCGCGCTGCGCTTCGCCAAAGCCTTCCCGGCCGATCCGCGCGCCGGCGTGGTGCTGACCAATGCGGCCGAAAAACTCTACGCGCTGCACGACCCCGAGCAAGCGGCCGGCGTGGCGCAGCAGGTGTTGACGCTGGAGCCGCCGGCCGCCGCGGCGCAGCGGCGCATCGCCTGGACCGTGATCGCGCACACCTCGTTCGAGCGCGGTGCGTTCGACAAGTCCGAGAAGGCCTATGCCGAGGTGCTGACCTTGACGCCCGAAAAAGACCCGGCGCGCGCGGCGCTGGTTCAACGCCAGGCCGCTTCGGTCTACAAGCAAGGCGAGCAGGCGCGCGACGCCGGCCAGCTGCGTGAGGCGGTCGGCCATTTCACGCGGGTGGGCACGCTGTCGCCTCAATCGGCCGAGCACGCCGCCGCGCAGTACGACGCCGCCGCGGCGCTGATCGCCTTAAAAGACTGGGACGCCGCCGCGCGCACGCTCGAAGACTTCCGCCAGCGCTTCCCCAAGAACCCCTTGCAAGAACAGGTCGGCAACAAGCTCGCCGTCGCCTACACCGAAAAAGGCAGCTGGGCGCAGGCCGCGGGCGAATTCGAACGCATGGCCGCCACGCAAAAAGACCCGAAGCTGGCACGCGACACGCTGTGGCAGGCCGCCGAGCTGTACGACAAGAGCGCCGAGAAAAGCGGCTCGCGCGCCTCGGCCGCACGCGTCTACACGCAGTACCTGAAGCAATATCCGTTGCCGCTGGAGCCGGCGCTCGAAGCACGCTACCGGCTGGCGCGCATTGCCAAGGACGACGGCGCGCCGGCGCGTGAACTGGCGTTGATGAAGGAAATCTTCCAGGCCGACCAGGCCGGTGGCAGCGCACGCACCGACCGCACGCGTTATCTGGGCGCCAATGCCGCACTGGCGCTGGCCGAGCCGGTGGTGAACGACTACCGCAAAGTGGCGCTGGTGGAACCGCTGGCCAAGCAGCTCAAGCTCAAGAAGACAAAGCTGGAAGAGGCACTGAAAGCCTATGCCGTCGCCGCCAACTACGGCGTGGCCGACGTGACCACGGCGGCCACCTACCAGACCGCGTCGCTGTACCAGGATTTCGGCAAGTCCCTGATCGCCTCGCAGCGGCCCAAAAAATTGTCGAAGACCGAACTGGAGCAATACAACGTGATGCTCGAAGAACAGGCTTATCCGTTCGAAGAGAAAGCCACCGAGTTGCACGAGGTGAACGCGCGCCGTGCCGCCACCGGCATCTACGACAAATGGGTCAAGAACAGCTTCACCGCGTTGCGCGAGCTTCGCCCCGTGCGCTACGGCAAAGCCGAACGAAGCGAGGGGGCGATCGATGCGATTCGCTGACGCGCCCGTGTCGGCTGGCCTGCTCGCAGCGCTGTACACCGGCCTGGCCGGTTGCGCAGTCTTGAACTCGCCCTTGCCGACGCTGACCGAAGCGGCGTCGGCCGCACCGGCCACGGCGCGTGCGTCTTCGCCCTCTGCCGCCCCCGCCGCGCGCCCCGTGCCCCTGGTTCAAGCCGACACGCCGCCCAGCGTGAGCCCTCAGGTGCAGCGCGCCTTCGACGAAGCCGTTCGGGCCTTGCGTGCCGGCCGCACGGCCGAGGCCGAACGCGGCTTGCAGGCGCTCGCCAAGTCCAACCCCGAGCTCGGTGGCCCGCACGCCAACCTGGGCCTGCTTTACGGGCGCGCCGGCAAGCTGCCCGAGGCGGTGGCCGAACTGGAGCTGGCGGTGCGCGCCAGCCCGCAGCAGCCGGTGTACCTCAACCAGCTCGGCATCGCCTACCGTCAGCAGGGCGAGTTCACCCAGGCGCGAGACGCTTACGAAAAAGCCCTGGCGCTGGATGCAAACTACGCCACCGCCTGCCTCAACCTGGGCATCCTGAACGACCTGTACCTGGCGGACGGCAAGCGCGCGCTGGAACTCTACGAACGCTACCTGGCCTTGACGCCGGGCGGCGATGCGGCGGTGACGAAATGGGTGGCCGACCTGAAGAATCGCAAGCCGCCCGCAGCGGCCGCAGCGGCCAGCAACCGCAAGGAGAAAGAATGATGAAGCCCCTGTGTTTCAAATCGTTCCGTGTGGCCAGCGTGTTGACCGCGGTGATCGGCATGCCTGTTTTTGCGCAAGATCGCGCAGACATCGACCGCACGCAGATCATCGGCAACCGCGAACTGCCCAAGGTGTTGTACATCGTTCCCTGGAAGAAGCCGCTGCCCGGCGAGTTGTCGGGGCGCCCGGTGGTCAGTGTGCTCGACGAGGCGATGGCGCCGATCGACCGCGATGTGTTCCGCCGCCAAGTGAGCTACGAGTCGCAAATCCAGGCACGCCCGCCCGCAGCTGCATCGCCGCAGCCGCAGGCCAAGTGACCCGGCCTGTCCATTTTCTTTCGAGCAAGTTGTCATTGGAGACAGAGAAATGAATGCTTTCAGCACCGCGTTGAAGTTCTTCCAGGATTGCGGGTTGTTCATCTACCCGAGCATCCTGATCATGGCCATGGGCGTGGCCATCGCCATCGAACGATTCATCTTCCTGAACCGCGCGCGCAACGAGAACCGCAAGCTGTGGGCGCAGGTGCTGCCCATGCTGCAGGGTGGCAAGTTCAAGGAGGTTCTGGGCGTCACCTCCAAGTCCGACGCGGCCATCGGCAAGATCGTCAACTACGGCCTGACGCGCATGCAAAGCCCCGGCCGCCGCGAAGACTTCGACGCCGCGATGGAAGAAGGCATGATGGAAATCGTGCCCCGGCTCGAAAAGCGCACCCACTACATCGCCACCTTCGCCAACGTCATCACGCTGGTCGGCCTGCTTGGCACCATCATCGGGCTCATCAAAGGTTTCACGGCGGTGGCCCAGGTGAACCCGGCCGAGAAAGCCGAGCTGCTGTCGGCCAGCATCTCGATCGCGATGAACAACACCGCCTTTGCGCTGATGGTGGCCATTCCGTTCTTGCTGATCCACGCCTTCTTGCAAGCCAAGACCAGCGAGATCGTCGACGGCCTCGAAGCCGCAAAAATCAGCTTTCTGAACCTGGTGCAACGCCTGAAAGCCGAGCAGCCCGCAGCGCGGCCATGACAACCCCAAGGTCAGCGCAAGCGCTGCCCCGCAATATCCAGAGCGACAAGGAGTCTTGACCATGGCCATTCGACGCCTGCGCAAGGAACCGGCGCACCTCGAGATCACGGCGTTCATCAACCTGATCGTGGTGCTGGTTCCGTTTCTGTTGTCGACGGCCGTGTTCTCGCGCCTGGCGGTGATCGACCTGACGCTGCCGGCGCAGTCGTCCGGCGTCGAGCAGCTCAAGGTCGACAACCTGCAACTGGAAGTCGTGATACGCCCCAATGCCCTCGAAGTCGGCGACCGCATCGGCGGGCTGATCCAGCGCATCCCGTCCACGCCGACCGGGCCCGACCTGCACGCGCTGTCTGCGCTGATGCTGCAGGTCAAGGCCCGCTTCCCGGACAAGAGCGACGCCACCGTGATGGCCGAACCCAACACCTCTTACGACACGCTGGTTCAGGTGATGGATGCGGTGCGCGTCAACACCGTCGTACAGGGCCCGAAGGTGACGCGCAGCGAACTGTTCTCCAACATCTCGATCGGCGATGCGCCGGTCCGCAAACCCTAGAGGGCGCCATGATATTGACGCCTTTGCAAAAGCGCGCGGCGCGCAAGAACCGCAACCAGACAATGGTCGACATGAACCTCGTGTCGCTGATCGACGTCTTCACGATCCTGATCTTCTTCCTGCTCTCCAATGCCACCGGCGTGGAGACCCTGCCCAGCCCCAAGGCGGTTCAGCTGCCGATGTCCGAGGCCGAGAACCCGCCCAAAGCAACCCTGGTGGTGGTGATCAGCGCCGCGGAAGTGCTGGTCGAGGGACGCCGCATCGCGACGGTTGCAGACATCATGGCGACGCCGGGCGACCTGGTCGCGCCGCTCAAGGCCGAGCTCGATCTGCAGGCCAACCGCCAGATCATCCGCGCGGAGAATCAGTCCAAGAGCAAGGCCATCACCATCATGGGTGACAAGGACATCCCGTACCAGCTGCTGCGCAAGATCATGTACACGGCGGCACGTGCCAACTTCAGCGATGTGTCGTTCGCTGTTCGGCAGAGGAATGCATCGTGAGCACAGCATCCTTGGTGTCGTTCCGCGTGCCGGTGCTGCCGTGGGCCACGGCGCTCGACGACGAAGTCCTGTTCAACCGCATCCGACGCAACGTGCTGATCGTCTGCGTGCTGCTGTGCCTGGCGATGCTGTTTCTGCCCACCCCAAAAGTCGACCGCACGCAGCCGCAGACGCTGCCGCCGCAACTGGCCAAGCTGGTGCTGGAACGCGAGCCGCCGCCGCCGCCGCCCCCGCCCAAGCCCAAGTCGGATCTGGCGAAGGAGCAGGAGCGCCTGGCGGCCCAGAAGCTTGAGTCACCCAAGCCGCAACCGGAAATCAAGGCCGCGCGCGTGCCCGAAGCGCGCGTGCCCCAGCCCAACAAGCCCCCCGGTGAAATCGACGCCGCACGGCGCAAGGCCGCGGGCGTCGGCCTGCTGGCCATGACAGACCAGCTGGCCGAACTGCGTGGCGCGCCGGTGGCCGTGCAGCTCAAGCAGGACATCAAGCAAGGCCCCGGTGTGGGCACCGGTGTCGGCGTGGGCGTGGGCGCAGGCTTTGAAGCCGGCACGCCATCGCGCGCGCTGATCACCTCCAACGCCACCGGCGGCAGCGGCGGCATCAACACCGCCGGCTACAGCCGCGACACCGGCGGCGGCGGCCTCGCCGGCCGGGCCACCACGCTGGTCGAAGGCGTGGCCGGTGGTGGCGGCGGCGGTGGGGCGGGCGGCGGCGGCTCCAAGGGCGTGAACGGAACCGGCGCCGGCAAGGGCGGCGCGCTGCAACGCGGCAACAGCGGCAAGGCGGCGCGCTCGATCGAGGAAATCAAGCTCGTCTTCGAACGCAACAAGGGCGCGATCTACGCCATCTACAACCGCGCGCTGCGCGAAGACCCGACGCTGCAGGGCAAGGTCGTGCTCGAGCTGAAGATCGCGCCTTCGGGCAGCGTCGAATGCCGCATCGTGTCGAGCGAACTGCACACACCCGAGCTGGAAAACAAACTGCTGGCCCGCATCAGGCAATTCGATTTCGGCGCCAAGGATGTCGACCTGATGATCGTCAACTGGCCGATCGACTTCCTGCCGTCTTGAAGCAAGGCTTCAGCGCTGGTACCGGCCAGCGGCCGAAATGACCGAGATGTCGACGCAGTCCAGGCCCGTGTGGTCGGTGGGGCTGCAGCCGAGCTTCATGCCGCCGAGGTCCACCTCGCCCATGTCTTCGAGAGCGCAGACCCGCGACGGCGAGGCCGGCAGCTTGCCGGCACGCTTGCGGCCTTGGGACGGCGCGGCGCAAAAGGGATCAGGCGTACACGTCGACACCGCCAGCGGCGATGTGCGCGCGAACCGAGATCGATGCGGCCGTGGGCGCGTCCATGGCGCCATTCGTCTGGCCGGCGCGCGCCTCGGCACCGGCTTGGCCCGAACCCGCGTGGCCTTCGCGTGCACCCTGCGATTGCTGGTGCACGCCGCCACCCGACAGCGTGAAACCGGCATCGCGCAATGCAGCGGCCAGTTCAGGCAGCCCACCTTCGATGATGTGTCGCGTGGCCGCCGAATCGGCGCCGAAATTCACCTGCGCCTGGGTGCCATCGAGCGCGATGTGCACGGAGATCGGGCCCATTTCGGCCGGGTTCAGGTGCAGCTCGGCTTTTTGAATGCCTTCGCGCGCAAACACACTGATCTGCACCCCCAGTGCCTGAGGAAATTCCGGAGAAGAAGCCGGCGTTGGCATGGGCACGATCACGCCAGGCGCAGCTTCGGCCGCA
>Ga0137403_10002570_pt1 | contig 22147 bp, 26 predicted proteins | sample CZOMad2_1_16fung_FD_122057 | JGI IMG/M metagenome (GOLD analysis project Ga0137403, IMG submission 122057) | Vadose zone soil fungal communities from Angelo Coast Range Reserve, California, USA - CZOMad2_1_16fungal (Hybrid Assembly) | ecosystem: Environmental > Terrestrial > Soil > Vadose zone...
CCAAGAAGAAGGCGCCAGGCAAGAAGTAATCTCATATGGCAAAAGCAACCACTGCTGGCAAAAAGAAAGTCTTTCGTAAGAAAGAGAAGAAAAATATCCCGGTCGGGATCGCTTACATCGCGGCGTCGTTTAATAACACGATGATTTCGATTACTGACCTGGAAGGTAACCTGATTGCGCAGTCGTCATCGGGCGCGCGCGGATTTCGCGGTTCACGCAAGGGCACGCCGTTCGCGGCGCAGCAGGCGGCCTACGAGGCAGCCAAGCGCGCCACGGAAGCGGGAATGGCGCAGTGTGAAGTGCGCGTCAAGGGTCCGGGCGGCGGCCGCGAGTCGGCCATCCGTGCGATCAATAACGCCGGCATTCGGGTGACGGCTATTCGTGATATCACGCCGATTCCGCACAACGGATGTCGGCCGCCGAAGCGGCGTAGAGTGTGAGCATTTCCGATTGTCAATTGCCGATTGCCGATTTTGTGTTGGCGATTGGTTCAATTGGCAATCGGCGATTGGAATTTGACAATGTATTGACCTAAAGGATGAAGGGCCCCGTCAAGTATTCAGACTTCAAATTTGAAATTTCAGATTTGAAGCGCTTCAGAAGTTGATTTGAGATTTCGGAATCTGAAGTGTCCAAGACGCGGCCTGTAAACTTTTCCGTCTGTTTTTAGACTGGAGGCAGAAACTTTTGGCTAGGTATAGAGATGCGGTGTGCCGTCTGTGCCGCCGCGAAGGCGCAAAGCTTTTCCTCAAGGGAGACCGTTGCTACAAACCTTCCTGTCCGATTGAAAAGCGCGGCACTCAGCCGCCCGGACAGCATGGCAATTCCATGCGTCGCGGAAAGGCGTTGGCCGGTTACGGCCAGCAACTCCGCGAGAAGCAGAAGGTCAAACGGATCTACTTTATTCTCGAAGGACAATTTCGGAATTACTTCGAACGCGCGGCGCGCCAAAAAGGCATCACCGGCGAGAACCTTCTATTTCTGCTCGAGCGACGGTTGGATAACGCAGTCTATCGCGCCGGGTTTTCGACTTCGCGACGTCAGGCGCGCCAACTCGTGAACCACGGGCACGTGCTGGTCAACGACCGCAAGGTTGACATCCCGTCCTACCAGGTGAAGCCCGGCGAAGTGGTGACGATTAAGGACGCCAGTCGCAAGAATGTTCACGTGGAAGGCGCGTGGCAGACCGCGGCGGGACGTGGACGGCCATCATGGATTTCAGCCGGCGCCGAAATGAGCGCGACCATTACGGGGCTGCCGACGCGCGAAGAGATCGATCGCTCGATCAACGAGCAACTGATCGTGGAACTTTATAGTAAGTAATCAAGACGCACCCTGGAGCGAGCGAAAGGAAGCGCGCTCCGGGCTGCATAACTTTCCTCAAATTTTCTGACGGTACGTTATGGATCAAAACAATCTTTGGACAGGTTTTCAGATGCCGCGCCGCCTGGCGGCGGACGGTGAGACTTTGACTGAACGCTATGGCCGGTTCTCGGCCCAGCCTTTCGAGCGCGGTTTCGGGACGACGGTAGGCAATTCGCTGCGGCGGGCCCTGCTGTCTTCGATCGAGGGCGCAGCCATCACAGCGGTCAAGATCGAGAGCGTCGAGCACGAGTTCTCTTCGATCAAAGGCGTGGTCGAGGATGCGACCGACGTGATCTTGAACCTCAAGCAGGTGCCGTTTACGCTGCACGGGAACGAGCCCAAGACTTTGACGATCTCCAAGACCGGTCCGGGTGAAGTCACGGCCGGAGATATTCAGGGAGACGCGGATGTCGAAGTGCTCGATCCAACGCTGCACATCGCGACTTTGAGCGATGGCGGGACGCTGAACATCGAGATGCGGCTGAAACGCGGTCGCGGTTACGTGTCGGCGGATCGCAACTTTGACGAAGATCTCTCGCTGGGCTATATCCCGATTGACTCGGTGCACACGCCGGTCAAAAAGGTGAACTACGCGGTTGATGCCGCTCGTCTGGGCCAGAACACCGAATACGATAAGCTGACTATCGAAGTCTGGACCGACGGCTCGGTCAAGCCCGACGACGCCATCGGCCTGGCCGCGAAGTTGATCAAGGATCACATGGCGATCTTTATCAACTTTGAGGAAGACACCGAGGACTACAGCTATCAGCAGCAGGAGCGGGCGCCTTTGCCGCGCAATGATCAACTGGATCGTTCGGTGGACGAGCTGGAGCTTTCGGTGCGCTCTTATAATTGCTTGAAGAACGCCGGCATCAAAACGATTCGCGATTTAGTGCAGCGTTCGGAACGCGAGATGCTGGCCACCAAGAACTTCGGCAAGAAATCTCTGGGTGAGATTCGCGATATTCTGCGCGGTATGGGCCTGGATTTTGGCGTGCAGTTTGACGAACAAGGCAATCCGATTCCGGGCACCGGTGGCGGTGAAATTGAAGACGACGGCGGCGATGATGATGAATTTGAAGCCGCCGTGCAGTAGGATAAAAGACCATGCGTCATCTTAAGGCCCATCGGAAGCTTGGGCGGACCACAGAGCATCGCATCTCTATGTTGCGGAACCTGGCGACCTCGCTGATAAACTCACGCGAAGATCGCATCGTAACCACTTTGCCTAAGGCGAAGGAGTTGCGCCCATTTGTTGAAAAGGCGATCACTCTTTCTCGCCGCGCGGCCAGCCTGGAAGGAAACACTGCCGAGGTCGGCGGATTGCATTTGCGGCGTCAAGCCGCGGCTTTCTTTCATGCCGGGAATTACCGGCGCGCCATCACCACCGGGCGCGGCCAGACTCCGCCTCCGCGGACCGCAGGCGTCGCCGCAATTCGCCGGCTCTTTGACGAATTGGGTGAGCGCTTTAAGGATCGGCCCGGTGGTTACACGAGAATAATCAAAATGGGACGGCGCACCGGCGACGGAGCTGAACTCGCGATCATTGAGCTGGTGGACAACGCGCGCGAAATCGAAGCTCAGGCCGCGGCGCGAAAACGCACCAAGGGATCAACCAAGAAGAAGGCGGACGGAACGAAAACGACTGAGACCGCCGCGAACAAGAAGGAAGAGACCGGAAGCGACGAATAGGAAGACTCTCTGGGTGGGCCCCGATCGGCTAATCTAGTCGTGATCGGGGCTCTTGCTTTTAGGTGGCGTGCAGCCGGCTACGGAACGACCGGATGCGAAGATTACCGAGGAGCGTCCAATGTCAATCGGAGTCAAAAGGGCGATGAGTGATCAGGAAGAGAAGCAAGCGGAAGTCGTGCCGTCATCACCGGCTGAGCCGGCGGAGCGCGGACCACGCGATCGCGACCGTGATCGAGGAGGGCGGCGGCGGCATCGCAATCAGCCCAGACATCTGGAAGCTTCGATTAACATGACCGAGCTCCGCGAACTGATCGACCTGATCACCGAAAACGGACTGACGAGTTTTGAACTCGAGCGCGAAGGGTTTCGCGTCAGAGTTGGCCGCGGTACGTTCATCGAAAATCAAAACGCGCAGACCCAGCTTCAGCCGGGTGGCACGGAAAAACAGATTGCCGAGGGGGCGGGCGCTCAGACCGGTAGTTCGGTTCAGAGTATTCCCACTTCGGCTCCGCCACATCCGGGCGCGCACGCGGAAGAGGCCGCCTCGGTTGATCAGGATCTGCACATCATCACCTCGCCTATAGTCGGCAGTTTCTACCGGTCGCCATCGCCCACGGCGGAAAGCTTTGTCCGTATCGGCAGTCAGGTTGAGCCCACCACCGTGGTGTGCATTATCGAAGCCATGAAGTTGATGAACGAGATTATGGCCGAGACCACGGGTGAAGTTTCCAAAATTTACGTCGAAAACGGACAGGCAGTCGAGTACGGCCAGCCGCTTTTCGGAATCAAGAGTCAGTGAGCAGTAAGCAGTGAGCAGTAGGAAGGCTGCAACTGCTCACCACCCACTGCTCACTATTATGACCACCGAGTCCAGACCATTTCGCAAAATCCTGATCGCCAATCGCGGCGAGATTGCCTGCCGCATTATCTGGACCTGCAAAGAGATGGGTATTCGCACGGTGGCGGTGCACAGCGACGTCGATCGCGACTCGTTGCATGTGCGATTTGCCGACGAATCCGCCTGTATTGGGCCGGCGCCCTCAGCGCAAAGCTACTTAAATATTCCCGCGATCATTAGCGCCGCCGAGATTTTTAATGTTGACGCCATCCATCCCGGTTATGGCTTTTTGGCGGAGTCGGCTTACTTTGCCGAAATCTGTGAAGCCTGCAACATCAAGTTCATTGGTCCGCGTCCGGGCGTGATTCAGTTGATGGGCGACAAGGTTGAAGCGCGGCGGGCCATGAAAGCAGCCGGCGTCCCCATCACACCGGGCAGCCCCGAAGCGTTGGATTCGGAAGAAGAGGCGATCAGGCTGGCGCGAGAGATTGGGTTCCCGGTAATCGTCAAGGCTTCGAAGGGCGGTGGCGGGCGGGGGATGCGCATTGTCCGGTCTGAAGACCAACTGGGGCATGCGTTGGAAACGGCGTCCAATGAAGCTGCGGCCGCTTTCAAGAACGGCGACGTTTTTATCGAGAAGTTCATTGAACGTCCGCGGCACATCGAGATTCAGGTGCTGGCCGATGAATACGGCGAGTGCGTCTATCTCGGAGAGCGCGAGTGCTCGATCCAGCGGCGGCATCAAAAGCTTTTGGAAGAAGCGCCTTCGCCGGTGATGACTCCGCGGCTGCGTCAGGAAATGGGCGAGGTCGCCGTGGCCGCATGCAAGTCGATCGGTTATTCCAGCGCCGGCACGTTCGAGTTTCTGCTCGACGAGGACAATCGCTTCTATTTCATGGAGATGAACACGCGGATCCAGGTTGAGCATCCGGTCACAGAGATGGTGACGTTGACCGATATTGTGCGCAACCAGATTCGCATCGCTGAGGGAGAGCCACTTGGATATAGTCAGGACGACGTGATTATTGTCGGCCATGCGATTGAATGCCGCATCAACGCCGAGAGTCCGGACACCTTCACGCCTTCCCCCGGGACGATCACGACCTTTAATTTGCCGGGTGGGCCGGGTGTGCGCGTTGATACTTATGTCTACCCCGGCTATCGCGTGCCGCCTTTCTATGACTCGATGATCGCCAAGGTGATTGTCCATGCGCGGACTCGCGAATTGGCCATTGCGCGGATGCGCCGGGCGCTGGACGCGATGGTGATTGAAGGGATCAAGACCACGATTCCGCTGCACTTAAGGATCATGGACGATCCGGACTTTCAGGCCGGAAATATCTCGACCCGCTTCATGGAAGACTTTCTGGTGGGCAACGCAGTGAAAGAGAGACCGGTGAGCGCGGCATCTGCCGCGTTGACTGGGGGCTCTGCGTGAATTTATAATACTCGACTTTTCGATAGCGAGTTGGGCTCGCTGACAGGTGTGGAAAGATTATGTCAATTGCAATCGTCAGAGCAGGCGGAAAACAGTTTAGCGTGGAAAAGGGCGCCAGTATTCGTGTCCCCTCGCTAAAACAGGATGTCGGCGCTTCGGTTGAGCTGGAAGTGCTGGCCGCGACCATAGACAACGAGACGAAGGTGGGCACGCCTCTGCTCGATGGAGCGAAGGTCACCGCAACCGTAGTCGACCACGGCCGCGCCCCCAAAATCGTCGTGTTCAAGAAGAAGCGGCGCAAGCATTACAAGCGCACGCAGGGTCACCGGCAGGGATATACGACATTGAAGATCGACTCGATTGGATAGAAGGGATTGCCGATTGCCAATTTCCAATTGCCGATTTGAAGAAATTCCTCAATCGACAATTGGAAATCAAAAATCGGAAATGAAGTCATGGCTCATAAAAAAGGTGTAGGCTCCTCGCGAAATGGACGCGATTCGAATTCGCAGCGGCTGGGCCTGAAGAAATTTGGCGGCGAGCGCGTGCTGGGCGGAAACATTCTGGCCCGCCAGCGCGGCACGCGCTGGAAACAGGGAAAGAATGTCGGCCGCGGCAAGGATGATACTTTGTTCGCCTTGATAGATGGCGTCGTAAAGTTTGAAGAGAAAGGCCGGTCCGGCAAGTTTATCAGCGTGTATCCAGCAGAGACAGCAGCCGCCTCGGTATCTTAGAAATCAAAGTTGTACTCAGAGCATTCAACTCAATGCGACGCCCGCGCGGAACGTTAGCTCAGCGGGCTCGCATTTTTGATTTTAGCATTGATTGGATCTCAAACTTCAGATCTCAAATTTGAAATTTGAAATATAGGAACTAATTCCCGGCATGTTCATTGATCGCGTAAAGATTCGCATCCAGGGAGGCCACGGCGGCAACGGCGTGACTGCGTTCCGGCGCGAAAAATTCGTTCCGCGCGGCGGGCCGTCGGGCGGGGATGGCGGGCGCGGCGGTGACGTCTGGGTCGTCGGCGACGCGTCGTTGAATACGCTCCTGCACTTGCGCTTCAACCCTTTGCACATCGCCGGACGTGGTTTGCATGGGGAGGGCAGCAACCGCTCAGGTAAAGAGGGGGAGGATGTAATTGTCCGCGTGCCTATCGGGACGCAGGCGTTTGATCCGCAAACGAATGAACTCCTGTTTGATTGTGTCGCGGACGGAGAGCGCTGGCTGGCCGCGCATGGCGGCCGCGGAGGTTTTGGCAACGCGCACTTCACCAGTTCGACAAATCGCGCGCCGCGCTACCATCAGGAAGGCAGCGAAGGTGAAGAGTTCGAGTTACAGCTCGAGCTGAAGTTGCTGGCCGACGTCGGTCTGGTGGGCTATCCAAACGCGGGCAAGTCGACTTTCATCTCGACTGTTTCGGCCGCGCGGCCAAAAATCGCGGATTACCCATTCACCACTCTCGAGCCGCATCTCGGCGTAGTTGATCTCGGCGATTTCCGCACTTTCGTAATCGCCGACATACCCGGATTGATCGAGGGCGCGCACGAAGGCCACGGACTTGGCGATCGCTTTTTGCGGCACGTTGAGCGGACGAAACTACTGCTGCATCTGGTCGACATGTCATCGGTGTCCGGACGCGACCCGGTGACTGATTACGAAATCATCAACCGCGAACTGGCGGCTTACGATCCGCGTTTGGCGGAGCGGCCGCAGATTGTGGTGGCGACGAAAATGGACGCGCTCGACGAGCCGGACCGCGTAGAACGTTTACGCCAGCGGGCGAGCCAGGATGAAAGAAAATTCTTTGCCGTCTCGTCGGTTACGGGCGCGGGCGTGCGTGAACTCATCAATGCCGTCGGCCATGAGGTCGAGGAACAGCGAACGGAGGCAGCGGCTCGGGTGACGCTGGATGCCGATGATTCGCTGCTGGTCGGTAGTGGAAACACGCGATCCTGGTAGGTTGTTAGAGCTGAGATGCCGTTGCCGCGCACAGCAATTTACGGGGGCACTTTTGACCCCGTGCACAAAGGCCACATCGAAGTGGCCCGCAGAGTTCTGGAGCTATTTGAACTTGAGGAAGTGTTATTTGTGCCGGCGTGCGTGCCGCCACACAAATCCGCTATTTCCTCTGTATTCCACCGGTTTGCGATGTTGGCGCTGGCCACTGACCAGGACGCGCCGCTGCGCATCTCGACCGTCGAACTCGACGAGCCCGAACGGCCCTATGCTGTCGACACGGTCGAGCGCATGCGGGCTCAAATCGATGCGCATCGCCGGCTCTTTTTTATGATCGGATCTGATTCCTGGTCTGAGATCACGGCGTGGCACGAGTGGCAGAGGCTTTTGAAAATGTGCGACCTGATCGTAGCCACGCGGCCCGGCTACGAATTAAGCGCGAGCATCCCAAACGGAGCCGCGCCGGTGGTCGACGTCAGGGGAATGAGCCAGACGCAACTGTCTGAAGTGCTTGGCAACGACAGCGGGCCATGCACTTTCTTGACGGACGCGGTGATGATGGATATTTCCGCGACTTCAATTCGTGCAGCGGCAAGAACCGGCGACCACGAACGCCTGCGCGAGATGGTGCCGGCGGCGGTCGCGAGCTACATTGAGAAATACGAACTTTATAGGAACTAGATGAGTCAGAATCTAAAAGACAAACCCTTGAGTCCGGAAATCCAGGCGGCCGCGCTCGGCGCGCGCGTGGCCACCGGCACGCATACCACCACCGCTGATCTATCGGGCTTTGATGAGCGCATTCAGCGAGCTTTGAACGCGGCCTGGGAGAAGAAGGCGCTCGAGCTGACGGTGCTGGATCTGCGCGAAATCGCCAGCTTCACCGATTTCTTTGTGATCGCCACGGGGAGGAACAAGCGGCAGGTGCAGGCCATCAGCGATGAAGTCGTCGACGAGTTGAAGCGCAGCGGCACTCGCGCGGCGCGCGTCGAAGGTTATCAGAACGCCGAATGGATCCTGGTCGACTACGGTGATTTCGTGGTCCACGTGTTTGAAGACAAAGCGCGGCGCTTTTACGATCTCGAGCGTCTCTGGCGCGAAGCGAGCCGATTCGATGTGCTGCCGCCCGGATCTGAAATCGCAAATCTCAAATCTGAGATTTCCAATCGCAAATCTGACGGCTCAGATCTTAAATCTGAAATCGCAGATGAACCGGAGCGCGACGAACCGCGCTCCTCAACTGATCTTTGAGACAAATAAAGTGATCGAGATGGTGGCGTTGTCAGAGGCGATGCGTGAGGTGGTTGGCCTCGCCGAGCGCGTAGCCACGACCGACGCGAACGTGCTGGTGTGTGGCGAGTCCGGCGCCGGCAAAGACGCCCTGGGATGGTTCATTCATTCGCGTTCACGACGGTCCGAACGACCGCTGGTCAAAATCGATTGTGCGACATTGCCTGCCGATCTGCTCGAGGCTGAGCTGTTCGGTTACGAGCGCGGCGCCTTTACCGGCGCGGCCGAGGCGAAGCCGGGCCGTTTGGAGGCCGCGCATGGCGGCACCCTGGTGCTTGATGAGATTGCCCATCTGTCGCTCGAGGCGCAGGCTAAACTCTTGCGGGTGATTGAGCATCGTGAGTTCGAACGGCTGGGCGGGCGTCAGACGATTGAAGTTGATGCGCGGCTAATCGCGCTGACGAATGCCGATCTAAGGAACGCAGTTGAGCGGCGCACGTTTCGCGACGATCTGTTCTACCGGCTGAACGTGGTGCAGATTCTGCTGCCGCCGCTGCGGGACAGGGCGGAAGATTTGGAAGAGCTGGGCCGGGGCTTCTTGAAAGCATTTGCTGCGAAACATGGCCGCGCAGCGAAACAAATCTCGGCAGAGGCGTGGCGATTTTTGCGGGCTTACGATTTTCCCGGCAACGTTCGGGAGTTGGCAAACATCATTGAGCGCGCGGTAATTGTTTCGGCTAATGCAGAGATCTTAGCCGCCGATTTGCCAGAGAGTATGCGGGTGGCTGCGACGCGACGAGCGCGTAAGGCCCAACGGCCGTCGCTGGCCGAAGTCGAAAGCGAATATATTCACGAGACTTTGGCCGCGACCAAAGGCAACAAGACAGAGGCGGCCCGGATCCTGGGCATCAGCCGGAAGAATCTATACGAGCGGTTGGCGCGGGAAAGCAAGGATGAAGGCGGAAGGATGAAGGATGAAAATGGGTCATGAAGGAGCTTCTCAGGGGTTGCGGATTGACGGAGACGGCGGGTTTGCGGTCATTGGCTTTCAGCCTTCATCCTTCCGCCTTCATCCTTGCTTGTAATGCGCATTCGTTTCATTTGGCCGGGCAAGACGAAAGATGAGCATCTGCGGGCGCTCGTCGAGGAGTATTTGAAAAGGCTGACGCGGTTCGTGCGTTGTGAAGTGATCGAGACCCGTGAAGGCACGAGCGCGGATCCGGCCAGCGTAAAGAAAGAGTCGGAGCGGATTCTGGACGCGATTCCGCCGGCGAGCGTGGCGCTGCTGTTGGACGTCAAGGGCCTCGAATGGGATTCGCCGGAATTGGCCAACGAAGTGCGGCGTTGGGAGCACGATGCGATCAAGGAAGTGGCCATCGTGATTGGCGGACCGGACGGAGTCAGCGCGGAGGTTGCCGCCCGCGCTCAAAAGCGTTGGCGCTTAACTCGCCTGACGCTGACTCATGAAATGGCGCGAGTCGTGGCGATCGAGCAACTGTATCGCGCTTACACCATCAATCGCGGCTTGCCGTATCAGAAGTGAAAAAGAGCTGGAGGGCTGAACAAAAAGAATGGACAAGAGGAAATCAAAAACTTATCGAGACAAGTTGCTGGCTCGCCGTGAAGGTTTAGTGGGCCAGGTTCAGGCTGCCGAGGCTTACAGCCGGGAACGTGACGCCGAAGCGACCCAGGATCCGGCGGACATGGCCGCGAACGCCTATACCAAAGAATTGATGATGTCGATGTCGACCAACGACCGGCAATTGCTGGAATCAATCGACGCCGCCCTGCATCGAATCGCCGATGGAGCGTACGGCAAGTGCATTCATTGCGGTGAACCGATCCTGGAGAAGCGCCTTGAAGCTGTGCCGTGGGCCAGGCATTGTCTGCGATGCCAGGATCTGAATGAGCGCGGGCTGCTGCATCGTGATGACGATTAAGCTTTGAGACAAAGGAGATCTCAGATCTGAAATTTTGAGATCAGAAATCCGAGATGACATAATCCGAGGCCTCCTGGGAAACCGGGGGGCCTTGGCATTTGAGACGAAGCATTCGGGGCAATAGCCCGACCGTGAGAGAGGGCTCATCACGATGCGATCTATTAACGCAAAGGCTTTCCTCCGCGTCCCTTTGCGAAAACCTTTGCGCCCTTTGCGTTGAAAAACTGCATGTCTTCCTCGATCCACCATCTGAGTTCTCTATACGACGCAGCGCTGGCGCTCGTCTATCCGCAAGCCTGCGCCGTTTGCGGCGCGAGCGTCGAGTCGCGTCACGACGGTGTCGCGTGCGCCGCGTGCTGGCAGGCGACGCACGTCTTCAAACCAAATGATACGTTGTGCTGGAAGTGCGGGGCTTTTACTGAGGCTGCGGTTAGCGAAGATAGACGAAAGAGTATCCGGTGTGGCAAGTGCGACGATGAGGCCTTCGATGGCGCGCGGGCTTGCGGATTCTATGAAGGAGCCCTGCGGGTTTCGATCCTGCAGTTGAAGCGTGAGCCGCCCGTCCCCGCTCGGCTGACGCGTTTGCTGTTCACCGCGCAGCAGCCCGAACCTCTCAATAGCGCCAACCTGATCATTCCGGTCCCGTTGCACCCTGAACGCGAACGTGAACGCGGTTTCAATCAGGCTCTGCTGCTCGCGCGCGAACTCTCTCGTCTTACTGGTGTGCCCCTCGATGAACATAGCGTCGTCCGGCGCGTTCATACTGAGCGCCACCGTGCCGGCATGGACGCAAAGGCCCGCCGCCAGAGCGTCTCGGAAGCTTTCGCCGTCCGCCATCCAAAGTTAGTCGCGGGCCAGCGCGTCTTGTTGATTGATGATGTGTTCACCACCGGCGCAACGGTCTCAGCTTGTGCGGCGGCGTTGAAGGAAGCGGCGGCGGAGGAAGTGTTGGTGTTGACGTTAGCGCGCGCCTAGGAATGCCGCTCAAACGATCAGGTCATTCATAAGCACTCTAGCCCTGAACGGGCGGCATAATCGCACGATCGATGTCGCCTCAATCGAAGCATGTTCCGCGCCTTCAGCGCTACCAGATCCCAAAAAAAGAGCCCTGGGCCGTTGGCCCAAGGCTTTTGCATTTCGCGGCTGCGGCGCTTCGTTTGGATTCTCTGGTGCGCTTACCGATCCGTCAGTGAAGTCAGGTGAAGACTTTGACCTGTCGCGAATCTTAACTCGGCCGGGCTATCGATCCGTCAGCATACTCAATTTCGATTATCTGATACTTCTCAATAACCTCGACTTGCTTGGGCGGCTGGGGTGATTGATTGGCGGGCACTACCTGTCCCATGAGCTTCTTCATCGGGACGACAACTGTTTCCCGAAGCGTCTTGCTCTTGTGTGGATCGATGGTCTTGGCGGTGGTCAGCGAGAAAGTGTGAATTGGATCCCCGGTAGACTTATTGAGCAGGGTGCACTCCCACTTGATGCTCTTGATCTTTTTGTCAGAGTCGTTATTAACCAGAAAGTTGGTTTTGAATTCTGCGTACTGCCCGGCTCCGGACCGCGATAGCTGCGCGCGGCCAAGCGACCCACTTTCATCCGTCACGCCCTTTCCGCTAGCCTCTCGGTTGATGAGGTCTTTCTTCTGGCTATCAGTGCAACCCATACACCAGCCCTGGGGCGCTGCTACGCTGCTTCCTTCCTTGGCGGTCACCTGGCCGGCCTGCGCTCTGGCCATTGAACACGCTACCAACACCAACGTCGCCACGATGAGATACTTTTTCATGTGGAAAGCCTCCTGTATCAAAAGTGCGGAGAGAGCTGGACCATCAACTCCCTCGACCTTATGCCTCACAATTCGCTTTGTCAATGAAGTGATAGGGGGCCTGACCTCGGACACGAAGGACGCCCGCCGCAGAAGTGTTTGTGCTGACCGTCGCTCGGGCCTGAGCAGTTCTGCTATTCAACTCGCAGCGTCTTGAGAAAAGTCTGAACGCCGTTGTGTGCCTCGACGATGTAAAGTGAGCGCCGTGCGTCGTGATCCTGGCCCAGCGTATAGTTTCCGCCGGCGCCGGCTTGTTGGGTCCGGTCCCGGATTAGACGGTCTAAATACGACTTGACTCCCTCTCGCGTGGCTCCTCCGCCTGCGACTGCGTCGCGCATGAGGTAGACAGCGTCATAGGCAAAGGCGTCGCCGTAATCCGGATCACGCCCGGCAAACTCTTTGAAAGCTTTGACGAAGTGTGCGGCCTGGGGGTCCTGATCGTGAGGCAGAAAGAACTGCGAGATGCGCAACCCTTCCACCAGTTCCGGATTGGATTTCGTAAATTCCAGCGGGGCGAGGGAGTCCCCGCCGATAATGCCGGACGTAAGGCCCGCTTCGCGTATCGCTCGCAGCGTAAACTTCGCCGCTTCGGTCCGCTGAAACAGGACCAGCAGATCCGGAGGATCCTTCTTCTTGAGCGCCGCTACCGTGGTGCGGATCAGTTCCTTGTCGTCTTCTTCCAGCGAATTGCGATGCATGATGGTCGATACGATCTCGCCGCCCTGTTCACGAACCCGCTGCTCGAAGAGTTGGGCCAGACCTCGACCGTAATCATCATTAACGTAAAAGACAGCAATGCGTCGTTTGCCCCAGTCCTTCATCGCATAGTCGGCCAGCGCCGGTCCCTGGGCTGCATCTGAAAGGCACAGCCGGTAGGTCCAAACGCCGATATTAGTAATCGACGGATTCGTTGCGATGGTAACAATCTGGGGGACCTGATGCTGATTGTAATAGGCGGCCGCGGACAGAGTTGAAGAACTATCGCTGTGCCCGATCACGGCCACCAGATCTTTCTCTTCGGCAAATTGGGATGCCCATCTGAGAATATCCGGCGCATTGAATTGGTCCACGACTTTCCAATCCAACCCCAGTAACTCGAGCGGGACGCCGCCGATTCCGCCGCTCGCATTGATCTCATTCATCGCCAGCAAAGCGCCTCGATGATAAACGGCACTCAAGGCGATGCCGATTACGATGTGTTTCGGTTTTCTGGCGCAAGCTGACGCTAGTATTAGCAGCCCCAAAATCACCAGGATCATTGTTCTCTTCATAGAGGTTCCCTTAACCGAGAATCTGTTCGACCAGACGCGAATAGTCGTCCCACATAAATGGCTTCTGAATTCGCGGGGCAGTCGATTTGAGGAAAAACTCTGAGACATTGGTTTCAATCATGTCGCCGGACACGAAGAGAAAGCGTTTGAGCAGGTTCGGTTGATTTCGTCCGACCCACTCGTAAAGCTGAATTCCGTCGACGGCGCCCGGCATCCGCACATCCGAGATCACCAAATCCACCTGATTCGACTGCAAGTAAGTTATCGCTTCGGCCCCCGAAAAGGCGCCGGCCGCTTCCACTCCAATGTCTGCCAGAAATGTAGACTGCATCTCGACGAGCATTTTTTCATCATCGACCACCAGCGCTTTATGTTTTCGGCGATCCGGTGCGATCTGTTCCGGTTCGTCTTTCTTTGTGGCCTCGCTCAGCGAGGCCGGATCGCCTTGCGGCAGCGAGATGGTAAAGTGCGCACCTTGTTCCCAGTTTGCGGCTTGAATTGATCCCTGATGTTCTTCGACGATGCCATAGCACACACTCAACCCCAGGCCGGTGCCCTGCCCTACCTCTTTGGTCGTGTAGAAAGGATCGAAGACCCGCTCCGGATCGTGGAGGCCGGTGCCGTTGTCCAGGAATTCCAAACGGACGTGGCCATTGTCTGAGCTGGTCCGGATCCAGATCTGTCCAGGTCTGGCTGCTTCACGGATAGCATCGTGGGAATTGTTGAGCAGATTCAGAACAATCTGAACGATCTTGTTGGGATCGGCGCAGAGGATTGGATCGTCAGGATCAAATTCTCGGATCAACTCTATGTTGCGAGTCCCCAGCTCATACTCGCGTAGTTGCAGTGCCTGTTCCACAACCCGATTGAGCTTGACGGCTTCAAGTCGGGGTGGTTCCTGGCGCGCGAACTGTAATAAGTTGGCGACGATTTTGCGGCAGCGATCGCCCTGTGCGTGCAGATTCTCCATTAGCTCAATTTCCTTTTGGTTACCGCCGGCGGCGGTGAGTTTTCTTCTCGCAAGTTCGGTTTGTCCCATGATGACTGTTAGCGGGTTGTTCAGTTCATGCGCCACGCCGCTCAGCATGCGGCCGACTGCGGACATTTTGGCGGCCTGAACCAGCTTCCGCTGCAGATCCTGAAGCTGGCTGGTGCGCTCTTCAACCTTGCGCTCCAGACCGGCATAGCTCTCTGCCAGCGAAGCGGCCATGAAATTGAATCCGTGTCCCAACTGGCCGAGTTCATCCTGACGCTTGACGTAGGCGCGGGCCGAGAGATCGCCGTGCCTGATTTGATTGGTCGCCTCGAGCAGCAGGCCTAAAGGCTGCAGGACTCTGCGCCGCAGCAGGATTGTGAACAGAAGCAGAGAGACGAGCAGGTACGCAGCCAGTCCGAAGATTGCGCGGTTCGTAGTCGTCACGCTGGCGCTGAGTTGATGCTGGACCTCGCGGAGCTTGCTGGTTTCAAGCTGGTTCAGGCCGGCGAACTCGTTACTTATCTTGTTTTCCACGTCCTTCATGTCACGCAGGCGGAGCACAGCCTGAGCGCGATCGCCGGATTGCAATCGATAGTAGATTTGCATCGCCTGGATCCCGAGCTCCGATTGAAGCGTCTTGATGCGTTCGACCGTGAGCCGCTCCTGCGGCCCAATGTTCAGTTTTAGATAGCGAGTCTGCTGCTCACTCAGCTCAAAATTGATCGCCGTAAACTTGTGGGGAAAGTCTGGCTCTACATGTTCGAGTTGCCGATAGACGAGATTAATCTGTTCGTTGAGCTGGTCACGCAGAACAATGTTCAGCGCCGAGGTGTCTTGCAGGTTTTGCGCGAGCCGCGAGGCTTCGGTTGAGAAGTGATCGAACTTGTAGGTAACACGGATGGAAAAGACGACCACCAACAGAAAGGTGGTGCCCAGCAGGATTAGGAAAAGTTTTGAGACTGGTACTGAACGCATTGGTATTTGGGACATTTGTGTGGACTTAAGCCCCATCCTTGAAGACAGCGGGCAAGACGTCCACAAGACACTTTTCAGATTGTTATTGAATCCTGAGGCCGAAGCGCACCCAAGGGTCCGGTATTTCGCAGGGCAGCTCTGCTTTGCCCATCGAGCTACGAAGCCACGAGCGCGGCTTCATGGTCTAGGCTTGTGCACACGTCGTGCCACCGGAGCGTCTCGCTGGGGAGTTGGTCGAACGGCTTGCGCGGAACCGTTGAAAGGAAGCGGGGGTGGAAAAGGTGTTTGTGCTTACGATGGCGCGGGTCTGGTTATGGCGCCTTTTGCAAGAAGGCTTCCAGTTCCTTTTCCAGCCGCTGGAATGCGGCCTCGCAGTTGAGCACGAGCGCTGACATCTTTTCCCAGCGCAGATCAAAGGAATATGCCTGTCGAAAGACGTGACGAAAGGCGAGATATTCGCTCAGGGTGTTGCGTAGGGATTCTGAAATCAACGCGCCTCGAAGGCTCGTTGGAGCAGCCATCGCGTCAAGAAGTTGTCGATGCCACGCCTCGCCGCTGGGTGCTTCGCCATCAAGTTCAACCGCAACGCGCTTGAAGATGTTTTCTAGTCCGGTGTAGAAGGAGTGTAAGAACGCGGCCAATGCTGACAACTCGATTTCGTTTGGGGGTTGGGAAGCGCAATTGGCAAGCAAGCGGCTATGTATTTCGATCAAGCGACGCAGTTGCTCGCGCTCGACGTTGATCTGTTTGGCGAGCTTATGCCACACGGCGGAGTTCGCCTTCTTCTTTTAGATACCGCGTGAAGGGTGTCACTTCATCCAGATCAACCAGGTCCAGCGGCCCAGGTGAGACGCGGCCCGCCGCGCTCAGAGCTTTGAAGAATTCCTGCGGCGGAAGTCCGGCGACGGCAAAGTCAACGTCTGAGCCCTCTTTCATTGTGCCCTTGGCTGCCGAGCCAAAGATGTAAACTTCTTTGGCGCCCGAAGCCTTCAGCACCGCGGCTGTCTGTTGAATAATTTGTGCAATGTCGTTGGTCATTTGATTCTTCGTGACTGTCTTGACCCCGTCATGATGACGGACGCCTCAGTCAGCATCGAGAGCACTGCTAATCGATTCCTGGGTAATAGGATTGCCTGTGAGCGCGACTAATGGCAAGCGTCGTTTCGGTGCTCCGTAGAGATAATGGTCATGGTTTACTGAACCATCGGTCGGCACGTCATCCCACGTCCCGGGCGGCGCTTGATTGCTGATTTCTTGAATGATTTCCCAGATTGGCCGGATGTCCTCGCACGTTCTTGCCTCGTGGTTCTCCTTGAGCATTTCATCGACCAGCGCCAAAACCTCCTGCTGCTTGTTGTCGGGAAGGGCTTGGAGTTTTTCGAGGATCGTTTGTTCTAAATTTGCCGACATAGCACGGTCCTTTGTAGCTTAGAAGGTTTTGGCTTGGTAGAAGATTACACGCGCGCGATTGCGGCGGCAAGGACGGCTGCCTCCTGAGAAGCCATGATATGATGGTTATTCAATCGCGTATCGTGGCGGGAGTCATGCCTTGGGTCAAGTCATTGAGAACTCGAATTCATTGAAACGGAAACGTTCGCGGCTCTGAATCATCCTTCAGAAAATGCCTGAGAATAACGACGTCTCTTCTATTACCTTTTCCCCTGAGTCAGGCTCCGCCGGGGGCCGACAAAACTCGAACGAGTTCACAGAAACAAGCACCACTGGGGCAGAGCGAAAGCACGTGTCGGGTTCTCTTCTTAGCTTAAAAGAAAAGGTAGAAGCCATTTCTAAGTTAGGAGTGCTCGGGCTGGGTGCATGCTATGCGGTCGGATTGCTAATAGTAAATCTCTATCTAAGGCAGTACAACATTTCGCAGGTGAGCTTAATTGAAGCGGAGTATGTCGCGGTAGGAGCACTCTGGATGTTTCTGATGGGTTTAACCACCACCGTCTGCTTCTATGCGGCAAGTAGTATCAGAGACCTGTATCGTGATGTGAAGCAAGGATGGAAGATTAGGTTTGCGGATATTTATGTTCAGACTGTCGTAACCGTTCTGCTCTTCATCGGACTGTGCGGGGCTGTTGGGGGGACGATAAAGGAATCTTCGGCATGGATTTTCTCATTTACAACGTTGAAGGTAGTAATGATTCTAATAGCCACGGTCGGCGGAGTTGGCCAGCTGGCTTGGGTTACCTGGGAGATCGAGCGGATCCAACGTCCAGTAAGTGAGGCTAAAAATACAAAACCTACACTTCTCCTTGGAAGATCAGGTCTGGGATTTTCTGCATTGATATTTGTGACGTTCATGATCGGTGTCTATGCAAAATTCGCTTTTCCAAGCCTGTCGTCTGCTCATGGGGGTGGAGAGAGACATAAGGTGTCTTTGGTAATCAGCAGTGAGGAAATCGAGCCATTAAAGAATATGGGTTTTCAGATCTCGCCAGAGAACAGAACCACAGGTCCGGTAGAGCTTATTTTTGAGGGTTCAGACTCGCTGATTATCCTGCCACCTGATAGCTCTACGAAGGCAAAGGCAATTCGGGTTAAGAAGGAATTCGTGGATACAATTCTGTACTTGAGCGATATCTGAGAACGCAACTAGTTAGCTTAACGGGGCCGCCCGCCATAACATATGCATACTCGAACCTTATACAATCCAATCGAACCCTACGACACTGGCCGTCTGAAAGTCTCAGACCTACACGAAATCTATTACGAGCAGGTCGGCAATCCGAACGGTAAGCCCGTCGTGTTTCTGCATGGCGGCCCGGGCGGAGGCATCGTGCCTGAGTACCGGCAGTTTCATGATCCGGCGGCCTATCGCATCGTCTTGTTCGATCAGCGTGGCTCGGGACAGAGCACGCCGCACGCTTCGATCGAGGAGAACACAACCTGGGATCTCGTCGCGGACATTGAGAAGCTGCGCGAGCATCTGGGCATCGACAAGTGGCAGGTGTTCGGCGGCTCGTGGGGCAGCACGCTGTCGCTGGCTTATGCTGAGACGCATCCCAGTCGCGCGACCGAACTCGTCTTGCGCGGGATTTTTCTGTGCCGGCCGAAAGAGATCAAGTGGTTCTATCAGGAAGGCTGTAGTTGGATCTTCGCGGACGTTTGGGAAGAATTCCTGAAGGTCATTCCCGCAGCCGAGCGCGATGATATGGTCAGCGCTTACTATCGACGATTGACCAGCGACGACGAGAAGGTCCGAGTCGAAGCTGCGCGCGCCTGGTCGATCTGGGAGGGCAGCACTTCAAAGCTCCTCTTTGATTACAAGTCGATCGAGAAATTCGCCGACCCCCAGTTTGCTTTGGCGTTCGCGCGCATTGAATGTCATTACTTCATGAACAACTGTTTCTTTCCCACTGAGAATTACCTGGTCGAGAACATTGGCAAGATTCGTCACATTCCGGGCGTGATCGTGCAGGGACGGTACGATGTGGTCTGTCCGATGACCAGCGCCTGGGACCTGCATCGCGCCTGGCCCGAAGCGGAACTGTTCATCACGCCGGACGCCGGACACTCGATTATGGAGCCAGGGAACTCGAGCGCTCTGGTCCAGGCGACGGATCGGTTTCGTTGAGGGCTAAACGGGCATAGAACCCTTAACTATGGGACTAGCGCAGCTTACCGCAGCTCTGACGGGCCTTGCGACACTTTTCGGCGGGCTTTCCGGGTGATTTTGTAAGTTTACATTGTGGCTTTGTAAGCTTACAAAGCGTCCCATCAGGCTTTTATGAGGCTTTGTAAGTTTACAAAGCGGTTCTGTAAGTTTACTTGGTAGCTTTGTAAGCTTACGAAACAACGACGCAGGTTTACAGAGGCGTTTTGTAAGTTTACAAGGACGCTTTGTAAACTTACATAGACCCTAAGCAGGCTTTCTTAGCGGCTATGTAAACTTACAAAGCGATGCAGTAAGTTGGTTTCGTGGCCTTGTAAACTTACATAGCCGCGGCGAAGGTTTACTTAGAGGCTTTGTAAGCTTACGTGGACTGCTAACAGACCTACTCGCTGGCCCTCAAGGTTAGCTGGCTTCGGCTGTTAATTCTCCCCTGGGGCGAGCCGGATTGGTAGGCGGTTAGGTGCACCGATGGCGACGGGAATCAGGTCGGCAGAGACGCTCGGTAACCTCATAGGCGGGAAAGAAAGGTCGATTATTCTGACCTGGGCGGCGGCGGTACCGATGCGAGGACCACCGAGCCCTCCCTTACGGTCGGGCTAGTGCCCCGGACCCACGCGGGCGTATCTAACCCACGTGGCCCTTCCTTACGGTCGGGCTTCTGACACGGTCTGGTGCCCGGTCTCCACCGCCACAATTTTGACACTCTCCGGCGGGCTCGCGTAATATCACCAACATCATGAACGCGCGCGTGTTAGTCTTAAACGCTTCCTTCGAGCCGATCAATGTGTGTACTGAGCGGCGCGCTGTGGTCATGATCTTCAAAGGCGTGGCGCGCATGGAAGAGCACAACGGACACATGCTACATTCGCAAAAATTCACGTTTCACGCGCCCTCAGTAATTCGGCTGACAGAGTATCGTCACATTCCGTTTGAACGCCGTTCACTCTCGCGTAAGAACATCCTGCTCCGTGACCATTCGTGCTGCCAGTATTGCGGCAAACAATTCGCGCCGTCTGAGTTGACGCTGGATCACATCGTGCCGCGTTCGCGCGGCGGAGAGTCCGCGTGGGACAATCTGGTTGCTTGTTGCAAACGATGTAATCACCGCAAGGGTAACCGTACGCCCGAAGAGTCGGATATGAACCTGCTGCGCCGCCCGCGCGCGTTTTCACTTCACGTCAATCGCCAGATCATGCGCTATCTGGGCCGAGCCGATGAAACCTGGCGCAAGTATCTTTTCTATGAGTCGGACGGCGGCAGCGACTTGTGCGTCCACGCGTGACGCTTAGCATCCAGACAGAAGGAGACTCCTATGAATTTTGTGTTTTTAGAAGTATTGGGAAGTCCGATGATCATCGTCCTGGTGATCGCGGTGATCTTTCTGTTGTTTGGCGGCAGCAAGCTGCCGCAACTGGCGAAGGCGCTCGGCCAAAGTAAGAAAGCTTTTAAAGAAGGACTCGACGACCTGGATCACCACGATGAGAAGCCGAAGGGTGATGCGCGCGCCAAGCTGGACGCGGTTGACGACGAGGCTTTGTTTGAAGAAGCGCGCCGCCGCGCGCAACAGATGCGGGCCGAGGAGAGCAAGAAGCTGGAGCGTTAGCTAAAGCGCGGAGCAACTGTTGTAGCGCCGTTAGGCGCGAGATATTTAAGATAGGCGAGTTTAATAACACATGGGCGCGAAAGCTGATTGCTCTCGCGCCCATGTGCATCAAGAGGGTGGCGCAGTGGCTATAAATATTTCGTGCCTACGGCACTTAAGACGTGGATGCTCGGGCCAGCTTCACTGCACTCGGCTTTTCCTTCCAACCACCAACGTTGCTTTCAAAGTCAACAGAAACTCTCCTTCGTGTCGCTCTTCATCGATGATCCCGGTTAATTCCTGGATTACTCGGTCCCGGCTGTCTTCAGGCACGCGCTGAAACCAATTCGGTAAAAGAAAATCCGTGATTAGAGGTGAGGCCAGAAACTGCTCGCCAGAGTCGTAGGTGAATTCCTCAACCGCCGTCGTGGCAGTAACACTCTCTAACCCCATCTCATGGGCCCAGCCTTCGGCCTGCGCAACTGTCGGCAGTTCGTTGATCAGATTCTCGACGGCGGCACTGTGGTCTCCCAGACCTGCGCGCGTTAATGCCTCCCAGTAAATGGAAAAGACTTCGCCGAAGCTCGCCGCCGTGGGAAACCACACAGCCACATTGGCTCCAGGTTTCGCGACGCGGACCATCTCTGCCAATATCGACTTCAACTTAGCAGGTGGCGTCAGTGAGGCATCGCCCAGAACTAAATCAAATTGATCGTCCTTGAATGTCAGAGCCTGCGGATCTTCAGGTTGAAACTCCGCTTCCTGATGCAGAGCGATGGCTTTGGCCCGCGCGATTTCGAGAGACTCAGGGTTCTCGTCCACGCACAGCAGGCTGAGTGCCTCGTCGCGTTCCTTCAAGGCGAGGGCGTGGCCCCCGGTGCCTGCGGCGATGTAGAGCGCGCGGCCCTCCCTGGGTAACTGAACTTGTTCGTCAACCAACGCCGCAAACCGTTCAGCCCAGTCGGTACCAATGTAAAGGTCATAGAGGAACGCGAGTTCCTTTTGTGATTTAGTTTCCATAGGAATCTGACGTTCACTCCGATAGGAGTGAAATTATCTATAGACTTTAGGAACTTCTGAACAAGTGTCTTCGACGCGTAGCGTCGGTATGAGTTTAGCCGGGCGTTTCAACACCGGGGTCCCCGCGCGGGCAGCCCGCGTGGGGTGGCGGCGCCGGGATCAGGTGGTTAGCCGGCCCTTGTTGCGTAGCGACAATTGAATTCGCACCAGATTCAGGCGTCGCTACGCGACGTGAATACTTCGATCGCCTTTCCCCGGCCTTGAAAGGGGACTAACATACGTGACTCATCAAATCATGTGATTGGCAGGTTGTTGTCTTGAGCGCCGAAGGCGCGAAATGTAATAGCCCGGCCCAACGGGCCGGGTGCGGCGATTGTCGTTTGATTGAGCGCTGAAAGCGCGAAATGCGTTGATCCCCGA
>Ga0137403_10002571_pt1 | contig 22144 bp, 23 predicted proteins | sample CZOMad2_1_16fung_FD_122057 | JGI IMG/M metagenome (GOLD analysis project Ga0137403, IMG submission 122057) | Vadose zone soil fungal communities from Angelo Coast Range Reserve, California, USA - CZOMad2_1_16fungal (Hybrid Assembly) | ecosystem: Environmental > Terrestrial > Soil > Vadose zone...
GCGATGGACTTGAATGGTTACATTGGCGGCGCCGTGCGCGCGCCTCTGCTTGCGCCGGAACAGCGCGCGCGCGAAGAGATTGCACAGTTGCTGAACGAAGCGCAAGCAGCGTTCGATCGTTTCTCTGGGAGCGCGGGCGTCTCGCCCGCAGCGAGCGCGCAGCGCGAGTGAGATTTGGGCAGAAGAGTAAGTCGCGAGGTCATCGCGCCTGGCGGCGCTCGCGGTGGACGAGACGCCCGCGCTTAGCGGACAGGCGTCTCTCCCAGTGCTGGCAGAAGCGCGGCATCGTGCGTAGAATGGGCGACAGGAGCCTAAAACATTTTGAGTACCGCCGAAACCGCCTGTTACAGCACCCCTGAGGAATCGGGCTTGCGCGTTGAGAGTCTCTCTTTCGAGAGCATCCCGAATCAATCTCGACTGTTCCTCGACTATCTGCGTGATCCCCTGACATTGACACGGTTTTATCCTTCAGCTGTCCGCTACCATCACGAATTGCCGCAACGGACCTCTGAAGTTCTCTCTGCCTACACCGTCAATCGTCAAGAGGTATGCGCTGCCCTCGAGCGAATGAACACTGCGTGGGGCGCAGGTCCAGAAACCTTAAGGAATATCGAGTTGCTGCGCGATTCCGACTGTCTCGCGGTCGTATCGGGCCAGCAGGCGGGCTTGTTTACTGGTCCGCTCTATACAATTTACAAAGCAATTTCCGCAGTCAAACTCGCCGGGTGTTTATCGCATCGCAATGCCAAAGCTGTTCCCGTGTTTTGGATTGCCGCCGAAGATCATGATTTTGTAGAAGTAGCTAAAGCGGAATTCATCGGTCGCGATTGCCGGCTTGCCAGCGTTGATGTTCCTGCACAACTTCACCGGGAATGTGAACCGGTGGGCAAAGTAGTTCTCGACAACTCCATTCAGCAGGTAATTACTCAACTAATAGAGTCGCTCCCCCACTCGGAATTCATTCCCGAGCTCGAAGCAATCTTGCACGATTCGTGGAAGCCCGGTTGCACGTACACCGAAGCTTTTAGCCGAATGATGACGGCGTTGTTAGGTCGCTATGGGCTGGTGTTTCTCGATCCGCTCGACGCTGAATTGAAACGGCTTGCGGCGCCTCTCTATGCGGAGGCCGCCCGCCGTGCTCCCGAGATCGCCACAGCGCTCGCGGCACGCAGCCACGAGCTTGAAGCAGCTGGTTACCATGCCCAGGTCCTCGTTACTGAGAATTCATTCCCGCTGTTTCTGCACGATTCAAACGGTGACCGGCACGCGGTAATGCGGACGGAAACAGGCAAGTACAAAGCAAAAACAACGGATGAGGAGTATTCCGCAGAAGAGCTGGCCCAGCGGGCAATGAGCCATCCCGAAGAGTTCAGCCCCAATGTTCTCTTGCGAGCCGTGGTCCAGGATTATCTTCTTCCAACGGTTGCTTACCTGGGTGGTTCTGCCGAGATTGCGTATTTTGCCCAGACCTCTGAAGTCTACCGTCTGCTCGAACGGCCCGTAACGCCGATACTTCCTCGCTCGAGTTTGACGATGGTCGAACCTCACACGGGAAGAGTGCTCGAGAGATACGGACTCAGCCTGGTCGATCTGTTCGCCGGCTTGGAAAACGTGCTGGCCAGGGTGGTGGAAGAGCATCTGGGAAGAGACACCGCAAGCACGTTTGTACAAGTCGAAGAGGATATGAATGCGGAGCTTGATAAGTTGCGCGAGAAACTAAAAGCCGTTGATCCAACGCTGGCCGATGCGTTAGAGACCGGCAGGCGCAAGATTAATTATCAGCTCGAGGGGTTGCGGACCCGGTTTCACCGCGCCCAAATGAGTCGAGACGAGGCGGCTCAACGGCAACTGCTTCGCGCCTTCGATCAGCTCTATCCGGAAAAGGCCTTGCAAGAGCGTCGCATCAATATCACGTCGTTGCTAGCCCGCCACGGCTCGTACGTGATCGAGTGGATCTACAATGCGATCAATCTTGGATCGAACGAACATCAGATAGTTTATTTGTAGGTTGTCAGTGATCAGTGGTCAGTTTTGGTCTTTGGCCTTTGGTCTTGGGCCTTTGGTCTTAGGTCTTAAGTATTCGGTCTTGAGTCTTTGGAATTGAATCTACAAAGGCCAAAGGCCCAAGACCAAAACTAACAACTGACAACCGACCAACAAATCCATGTCAAAAATTCGCGTTCTTGCCGATCATGTTGCCAATCAAATCGCCGCCGGCGAAGTGGTCGAGCGGCCAGCTTCTGTCGCTAAGGAGCTTGTTGAGAATGCAATCGATGCGGCGGCGACCCGGATCACCATTGACATCGAGGGTGGTGGCCGGCGGCTTTTGAAAGTTACGGATGACGGCGAAGGCATGATTCGCGACGATGCGCTGCTTGCCTTTGAGCGCCACGCAACCTCGAAGATCAGTGGCTCGCAGGATCTGGCTGCCATTGCGACGCTCGGGTTCCGCGGGGAAGCCCTGGCTTCGATAGCTTCGGTTGCAAAGGTCGAACTCGTGACCAGAATCGAGGATGTCCCAGCGGCGACGCGAGTGGTCATAGAGGGAGGTCGAATGCGAGATGTCAGAGACGCAGCTCATCCTCGAGGGACCACAATTGTCGTCCGGGATCTGTTCTTCAATGTTCCTGCGCGGAGAAAGTTTCTGCGCTCCGAGGCAACCGAAACTTTTCATCTAACAAATCTGGTCACGCACTACGCTCTTGCGCATCCGGAGATAGCATTCACTTTGACGAACAACGGACGGGAAGCCGTGCGCGCCAGTCCGGCAAAGGATCTCAGGGAACGTGCCTACCAGATCTTTGGACCGGAATTCCTCGAGAATCTGCTGGAAGTAAATGGTGGTTACTCTGAAGTCGCGCGAATCCGCGGCTTTGTGTCCGCACCTCGTGATAGACGAACCTCGCGCGATGCACAGTACCTCTTCGTAAATGGCCGCTTCGTGCGCGATCGACTGATCGCGCGCGCGCTTTCAGAAGGTTACCGTTCGATCCTACCGCGTGGAGTTTACCCGGCGGCCCTGCTGTTTATCGAAACGCCGCTTGAAGAAGTGGACGTGAACGTTCATCCGGCTAAGACCGAAGTGCGCTTTCGCAGGGCAGCCGCGGTTTCGGATGCCGTGCGCGAGGCCGTGCGCGCCGCGCTGGCCAGCAACGGTTACGTTGAAGAAAGGCCCGTCACCGTTCCTTCCGGAACAACCGAACGAATGAGTGGCGAGTCTGGCGCCGCGTTCTCAGCTGCGGCATGTGATTCACCATCAGCAAGAACCGTCGACGCGTTCAATAGAGACATCTCAACATCAGCTCCGCCACCGCGAGTTGAGCAATCACGGATTGATTTTGCCCGGACTGTTGAGACGTTTCCCGATGAAGAATTCGTTCCGGATCTTCCGGCCATTAAGGCCCCAGCCGAGCCGCCGGAGAATCCAATCGAAGATGCAGGGCTGAAAGCGGAGGCGGCTTCCAGCTCCGAGAACGTCAGGACGCAAGCCGCCACGAGGACCGCGCTGCCACCACTGGCGTCGGCTGAGAAGTTTGTTGGTCAGGTAACGGTCGATTCCCTGTCGCCGGATATCCGGCCCTTGGGTCAACTCGAAGAGAGCTTCATTGTGGCCATCGACGACGAGGGCTTGCTGCTAATCGACCAGCACGTCGCCCACGAAAGAATTCTGTTCGACAAATATCGAGCCCTCGAGGCCACACGTCGAGCAGAGTCGCAGAATTTGCTGGTGCCGGAGACCTTTGACCTGACACCCGCCCAGACGGCTGTCTTTGAATTGGTATCCGAGGAACTTGAGAATTACGGTTTTGAGTTAATGAGGCTTTCAGGGCGCACGGTGGCGATCAAGGCCACGCCGGCGGATCTTCCCGCCGGCGAAGCGCGCAACATGCTGGCGGAGATCCTGGATTCGGTGGAGCTCGAGAAACGAGGCTCGGCGCGAGAGACCTTGCGTGACGAGATTGCCGCGTCACTCGCTTGTCACGCGGCGATAAAAGTTAACACTCCGCTGGCGCCGGAAAAGATGCGTTGGTTGATAGATCGATTGTTGCTCACCTCATCACCCACGACCTGCCCGCATGGAAGACCGGTGATCTTGCGTCTCACCACACGGGACATCTTGAAAGGCTTTCACCGGATTTAACCATTAGAATGTAGGTGGCGTTTAAGTCGGTTGTTATGGTCCACAATCATGATCACGGATGCGTACTGCTAAAAAAACGATCCACGAAATCACACGAAGCCGCACGTAAAGAGAATAGCAAGTCCGTGTCATTTCGTGTGATTTCGTGGATCGTTTTTTGTCCGAACAGAAGGCGGGGTCGAGCCAGCTTAGAGCCGGTTAAGCGTGGTGAGCACGGCCTCCAAATCCGACAGGTCGGACAACAGCGCATCCGGATGGTGTTCCAATAAATCTTCGCGCGAGTAGAAGCGGCCGGTGTTCACAGCGAGGGCTCTCGCTCCAAAATGGTGAGCGCAGTGGATATCGTTGGGTGTATCGCCGATTACAATGAATTGAGACGGTTGCAGTTCCAGCCCCAGATGGAGCCGGATACGATTAACCGCAAGCGCAGGAAGATCGCGGCGGTCGTGCGACTCGTCGCCAAATGAGCCGGGCAAGGTGAAGAACTTCGACAATCCGACTAGATCCATTTTCAAGTGCGCAGCTGGTTCAATATTCCCGGTCATAAGCGCGGACTGGTAGCGAGGATGAGCGTCAACGGCCTCAAGCGTTTCCCACACACCCGGCAACAGATAGAAAAATTGCTTGCCGTTTGCTGTAACCTTTTGCATTTCCTCCATGTAGCATGAACGCAACTCTTCCACGCGCTCGATTATTTGTTCGCGCGTAAAGCCTTCGTGACGTAGTGCTTCGCCAACAATCTGCAGGTCGGTCATTCCGGACACGCGCATTTCAGCTAAGCGGCCGGCAGTGCCGAATACGCGCTCAAGGACGGGAATCGTGTAATCCTTGAAGGCGTCAGTTCGTTCTGACCTGATCAGTGTGCCGTCAATGTCCCACAGCAGGATGCGCAGGTCTGACTCTTTGATGTTGGCTTGAGCGAACATAGTCGACTACGCACCACTAAAACACACGAACAAAATGCGGAACCAACACGAACTGCGTTTGGGTTTTCTTCGTGTAATTTCGTGGATCATTCAATGACCGCCAGAACGTCGCCGGCATTAACGGTTGCGCCGGGTTCTGCGTTAACGGAAACAACAGTTCCTGTTTTGGGCGTCTTCAGTTCGTTCTGCATCTTCATTGCTTCAACCACCAGAATGCTGCTGCCCGCCTTGACTGCCGCACCCGCTTCTACCAGCACACGTACAACCTTACCCGGCATAGGCGCGATGATCTCGACCGCCCCATGGTCATGGCGGCTTCCCGACTGCGCACTGCTGAGTCGTTTCGGATCGATGATCCGGATTGAGTACTCATTTCGATCGAGGTGAACCGTGAACTTTTCGCGTGTCTGCTCGACCCGACAATCAAAGACTCTGGTGCCTTCCAGCAGCAGGTAATGATTTTCATTGCGCTCACGAATCTCAACTTCGTAATTGCGACCGTGAATCTCTGCAAAGACCTTTTGCTGCTCAATTTTGATTATGAGCCCGTGTTCGGTTCCCGCGAGCTCGGCGATTAGTTTCATAAGTGCCTGTTAATGAAAGACTGACAAGTAGTTTGTCAGCGAGCTTTTCCTCTCGCCACTGCCCGCCGCCCCGACATCTTCCAGCGCGTCTGCCCGGGACTGGCCGCAGTTTTTTGGGAAGTCTCGCGCTGGAGCCGGAGGTAATGAATCGCTGCCGCAATTAACGCCAAATCGCGCGCCCGTATTTGTCCTTCACTTTCTGGCGTGTTTGCGGTTGCCAGGTCTCGCCTTTGCTTGAAACGAGAAATAAAGCCTGTATCCAGATTGCCTGCGATGAATTCCTGGTCGCGTACGATTTCCCTGAAGAATCCGAGCGTGGTTTTGATCCCATCAATTGCGTACTCGTCGAGCGCGGTTCGCAGCCGATCGATGGCCTTATCTCTGCTGCGTCCCCAGACGGCCAGCTTTGAGATCATCGGGTCGTAGTAGATCGAAACATCCGAGCCCAGCTCGACTCCACTATCGTCCCGCACGCCCGGACCGGAGGGCACTCGCAGATAGCTAATCCTGCCCGGCGAGGGAACGAAATTGTTTTCTGCGTCTTCCGCATAAACGCGGCATTCAATTGCGTGACCGTGCCAGCCGATCTCCTCCTGACGAAACGAGAGCATGGCGCCCGCGGCCACGTTGATTTGTTCGCGCACGAGATCGATACCTGTCACGAGTTCAGTCACCGGGTGTTCGACCTGCAAACGCGTGTTCATCTCCAGAAAATAGAATTCGCGAGTCGCGCCGGCGACCAGGAACTCGACCGTACCTGCGCCGGTGTAATTCACTGCGCGGGCGAGCTTGACCGCGGCCGCACCCATGCGCTTGCGCAGTTCCGGATCGTTTATCGGCGACGGACATTCCTCGATAACTTTCTGGTGCCGGCGCTGGATTGAGCATTCACGTTCGCCCAGGTGCACGGTGTTCCCAAACGTGTCCGCAAAAACCTGAATCTCAATATGTCTGGGCCGGTCGATTGCTTTTTCGAGGTACAGAGAAGAATCGCCGAACGCCGCCGCTGCTTCTGACTGCGCAGTTTCGAAAGCGCTGAGCAATTCATCGTACGAGTGCACGAGTCTCATTCCCTTGCCGCCACCGCCGGCCGCAGCTTTCAACATCACCGGATAGCCGAATTGCTCAGCCAGCTCTTTTGTTTGACTAAAAGTTGCAAGAGGCTCAACTGTGCCCGGGACGATCGGCACCCCTGCCTGCATCGCTGCGCGCCTGGCCGTCGTCTTTGACCCCATTATCTCCATCGCTTCAGGACGCGGACCAATAAAGGTCAAGCCGGCTTCGACAACGGCGCGGGCGAAGTCAGGGTTTTCAGCCAGAAAGCCATAACCAGGGTGGATCGCTTCAGCCCCGGCTTTCAGAGCCGCGGCGACGATTTTGGGAATGGAAAGATAGCTTTCGGAAGAAGGAGAAGGACCAAGCAGGACCGCCTCGTCAGCAAGCGAAACATGAACAGCCGCGGCGTCAGCCTCCGAGTAGACGGCGATGGGGGAAATGGCTAGATCGCGGCAAGCACGTATCACCCGCACGGCAATCTCACCACGGTTGGCTATCAGAAGTTTGCGGAACATTGGAAGGTGGTCAGTGGTCCGTAGTCAGTAGTCAGTGGTCAGTAGTCAGTGCTCAGTGGTGGTCAGTTGTCAGTAGTCAGTGCTCAGTGGTGGTCAGTAGTCAGTAGTCCGTGGTTCAATAGTTCGCAGGGCATCTCGACACTTTGTTCTTCAGTGTTCTAAACCACAGTTAACCACTGACAACTGACCACCGACAACTGACCACCGACAACTGACCACTGACAACTGACCACTGGCAAAACTAAACCACTGCTGAGTTGGCCGGTTGGCGAGGGTCGTAGCGAATAACCACCTTGGCGCCGGGAGAATAGTCCTTGCTTAGATCCTGCTGCTGCTGGAGGTCGAGTGCCTGTGAGGATTCATATTCAACCCCGGCAATGTTGTAAGTGTAGAAAACGTGCGTGATGCGACCAGCCTCGTCCAGTGTGTTGTCAAGAATCTCACCCTCGACAATGCGACCGGTTGTTAGTAGACGCGAAATACGCGAGGCTTCGTCTTCCTTCTTCGTTCGGAAGCGGTCGAGAAACGACATGATGGAGTGTAGCTTAGGGTTTGATTGCGTTTGTCGAGGCGGTTGAGCCGATTACGCCCGGACCAGCCTCAGAGGTTTTGGTTATCAGACCATCACGAACAATCAGATCGTCTTCAGTCCCTGGAATCTTATCTGGGCCGGCCAGACGCAGTTCATAGTTCGTAAAAGACCAGCCGGTAGGCAGCCTGTCGTCCGTGGTTGAATCAACCGAGGCATTGCGAATCACCACGCCTTGCAGGGTGCGCGGTTTTCGCTGCGGCAAGGCAGCCAGATCTGCTCCACTAGGCTTGTAAGCACCAGGGCTGAGAGGGCCGATGCCATTGAGGGCTTCAGCCAGCGAACCGTCCGGATCGGGAAGGCTTTTCAGCAGGTCCTGCGGATCCGAGGGAAGCGAGTGGTAGCGAATCCCGTACTCCACGAAAGCCCGATCCATCCTGTAAATCCGGGCATTGTATGCGGCTTCAAGCGCCCATTGTCGATGGCGCAGTCGCGCCGGCACGCTAACCGCAATCAGCGTTGCGACCAGACCGCAACTCAACGCAGCGGCTGTAAAACCGCGGCGAGCATATCTGAGACCGCAAAAACGGACAGGGTCGCGCAGGATCGACTTATAAATCCTTCGGCTCACGAAAAGAACAAAGATGGTTGCCGGTATCGCGATCCACTTCATTCGCCAGGCGGCAGTTTGGGCGGCTATCGCCGGAGACCAAAGGCTGAAAGAGAACGGAACGCGCTGAAAAAAAGCAATAACGATTTGGGCCACAAGCGCCAAAACCATTAGAGAGCCCATCGTTGCGAGCACCAAGGCTCGGCCGTAAGAGGGCAGTTCCTGTTCAGGTTTCGGTAGTGGCTCACCAACAGACTGGGCGCCGCACGAGACGCAGCCATTGCTAAAATCGCCAGCAAACTTAAGGCCGCAGCAGGGACAGATAGTCACTTGTTCATACCTCGAGCGCGAGGAAAAGGGGCTTATCTTTGATGACATTCGGGTCTGTTAACCAGCCTTGTGTACAAGAGTCTGTTCGGTCCGGCGTTCAGGTCCCGAATTAGATGATGAATAGGACGATTGCGTATTCGATTCAGTTTCAATATTGGCCCGATTAAGTTCGCGCCAGGTATGGTACATCCGATGAGCGAAGGTCCAGTAAGAACCGATCGCCAGCACCCACAGAACCGCCGGCATCCGGTTCGCGAAGAAGTTATTCGATCCGGGGTGCGTGCTTAATGCTCCAATAATGAAAAGAACCACTCGTTCCGGGCGTCGCAAAAAGCCTACATCGCACTTGGGAATCAGGCTTTCAGCTCGGGCGCTCGCGTAGCTTACCATAACCGACCCCATCAGTGCCGCGCCCGCAAGAAAAACGTTAAGAGTTGAGTGAAATTCCGTGTTACGGGCGTAAAACACCATTAGCCCGACGAACACGACCATGTCTGATAGCCGGTCCAGGGACGAATCGAGAAATCCGCCAAAACTGGTTACTCGGCCTGATAGGCGGGCGACCTGTCCGTCCAGCATGTCAAAGAGATTGGCTACGATCAGGACGATTCCGGCCCAGAAAAAACGGCCAAAGCCAAAAAGCAGACCGCAACCGACGTTTAAAGCGACGCCGATTACGGTCAGGAAGTTGGGGTTAATGTGGCCGTGGGCCAGCCAGCGTACCATCGCGTCGATGATCCGTTGGCAGGCGCGTCCGATGCTGGCCCCAAACACTCTTTTCGGTTTCTCCTTTGCCAGCCATTATGCCGAAAAGAAGGAAAACTGTCAGTAACCAAGGCAGCACTCTTGAGGGTGCCTGAAAAGTGCCGTAGGTGAACGCTGAAAACGGATCCACGAAACAACACTAACAGACCGCGTGATCATCCTATGGTGACTCGTTCTCTTTTACGTCGTGGAGCGTGGTCAGTCGTCTGATCTCAAAATTCCGCGCACCGGCGGGAGTGCGCACTACTACTTCGTCACCTTCTTCTTTTCCCATCAGGCTCTTGCCCACCGGCGACGTCGTCGAGATCAAGCCCTTTTGCGGATCGCTCTCCTCAGGTGTGACCAGCCTGTAGGTAACCTCTTCATCCCGTTCGGCGTCGTAAAGCATCAGCATCGAACCGTATCCAGCCCTGCCCCGTGGAATTCGGTTGAGGTCGATCGAGGCAATCTCACTAATGCGCTGGCGTAACTCAACGATGCGCGCCTTCACAACGTTTTGCCGATCAAGCGCGGCCCGGTATTCAGAGTTCTCGCGAAGATCTCCAAACTCGAGCGCCCGCTTAATTTCTTTCGGCAGATGAATGCGCAGCTCAGTCTCTAGTTCGTCGAGCTCACCCTGCAGTTTTTGTTTGATCTCTTGTGACAATGTGCGGCTCTCTTCCTATGTCAGCTGACGGTGATGTTCGGCCTCATTAGGCGCGCCAAACGAGATGCCTGTATCGCGTGCGGTGCGGACCAGCTGACCGCCGGGCGGAACAGTCTTGACATTCGCAATCGCTTCAGAGATGGGCACGGGAACGATGTCTCCTGCCTGAAGGGCCACCATCACTCCCTCCTTTCCTTCTGCCAGCGTGCGCACCGCGCACGATCCGAAGTTCGTTGCCAGCATGCGGTCGAATGCATTTGGCCGCCCGCCCCGTTGCAGGTGTCCGAGGACCACACAACGTACCTCTTTGGTCATGAGTTGCTCCAGTTCCACCCGGCAATAGTTTCCGATCCCTCCCAGCCGTGGAGCGTGCAGCGGATCCCCTTTATCCTGATAGATCTGTTCGCGACCGATTTCGACTGCCCCCTCGGCGATGACGATAATGCTGAAATTGGATCCGCCTGCCTCTCTTGCCCGGACTTTAGCCGCCACCGACTCAATTGAGAAGGGAATCTCGGGAATAAGAATCACGTCCGCGCCGCCTGCGATCCCTGAGTGCAAGGCAATCCAGCCGGTGTTGCGTCCCATAACTTCCAGAATCATCACACGGTCATGAGATTCAGCGGTAGTGTGCAGTCGATCGAGTGCTTCCGTCGCAATGTCCAGCGCCGTCATAAAGCCAAAGGTCAGTTCCGTGCAAGCCAGATCGTTGTCGATCGTTTTCGGCACACCGCACACCGGAATTCCGAGGGCGTTAAATTCCGCCGCAATAGTCAATGTTCCTTCGCCCCCGAGCACCACCAGTCCGTCAATTCCCAGCCGGTTCAGATTCGCGACGGCGTTGCGATAAACATCTTCGGGCTTAGCTGCCACCCCCGCCGTGACGTTTTCGACGAATTTTCCTCGATTTCTAGTGCCGAGTATTGTGCCCCCGCGCGGGAGCAAACCACGAACGTCACCGGGAGTTAAGTGACGAGTTTTGGTGTCTCCCAACAGACCCTCAAACCCGTCTTCAATACCGATGACCCGCATGCCGTATTCGCACGCGGCGGTTTTGACGACCGCGCGAATTACGGCATTTAATCCTGGAGCATCACCTCCGCCTGTTACGATTCCGATGGTTTTCATTGATTACTACTGACCACTGACAAGTTTAAACCATTTTCTTGACGTGTGGCGGTTCGTGATATTCCCCATATTCAGGATATTCCCTTGTAACGATCTCGCCCGGTCTGGTGTTTTTCGTCAGCAACTCAAGTGCATCCCTCAAGACCTTCCGCTGTAGCTCGCGATGATTTGGTTTTCCCAGACTATTTCCAATCTTGAAGCCCTTTGGATAGAGCGCCCGGGGAGGCCGCATCTGCGCCGAAACCTCCGGACTCACAGTTATCAACACGGTCGGAATCCCTTTCATCTCGATTTCGCGTTGGACCGCTACGACCGTGCGGTGACAAACGCTGGGTCAACCGCCTGTCAGAACCACCACGTCCGCCCGCGACCCCTTATCGATCTCATTCGCGATCTCCCGCGCCGTGCCCTCGTACATGGCCTTCAATTGCATGGTATAGCCCATGTACCCAATGTGTTTGCGGGCAGTACTGCGGATGAATCCCTCGTCCTGCAAATCTCGCAGCACATCTATCGGAAAAACTACGTTAATATCTTTGTCGGCATCTGAATGATCGTAGCGATGATGAGTAACTATCAACTGGGACGAGTCGACGTTTTCAGGAATAACTCTGTAACCTAGATCGCCCAGTTCGTCGGCGATGTTGAAAGCCTCCTGATCTTCTAAGTGCACACCACCCGCGGTGACAATAGCCACCGTCACCCTTGAGAGTTCGCCATCGAATGGCGTGAACGGCACACACTTGCGCGAAATAGTCATAACAAATCGAAAGGTCAGAGCCGCCCGTCTGGACCCAACTCTGACCCGTCACTCGCAACGCAAACTACAACTTACGCAAGACTTCAAAAAGCTCTTCGTTGTCTGGTTGATCCGAGATATCGTGGATGTCTTTGTAAGCGAGTTTGCCCTGCTTGTCCACGATGAATATTGCGCGCTCGCTGATCCCGTCACCGGCACGATAGGCACCGTACTGTTTGGCCACTTCTCCTTTAGGGTGAAAATCGCTCAGGAGGTCGTATGAGAGTCCACCGAGGCTCTTTGCCCAGGCGGTATTGCAGGGGACGCTATCGACGGATATGCCCAGAACCTGGGCATCGTAGCCTTCAAAGCGTTCGAGGTCGGCCTCGTACGCCGGCATCTGCGCGGTTCAAACCGGTGTGAAGGCCAGCGGATAAAAGGCTATTACCACATTTTTCTTGCCGCGAAAATCTGAAAGCTTCACCTTCTTGTCTTTTTCCAGATTGCTAGGCAGTTCAAAATCCGGGGCGGCATCTCCAACTTCAGGCATGAAGAGTCCTCCTTCTGGCAGCTGATCGTTTGTAATTCCCAGTAAAGATAATTGACGGGGAAAACGAATTCAAGTAAAGGAGCAACAGCCTTTGGAGTGCGCTGCCTTGTCAGCGCTATTGTTACCCGCTTGGCTCGACTCCAGGTTTGAAAAAGCGCTGACAAGGCAGCGCACTCCAGGGAGTTGCGCTCCTTCGATTGAGTGGGTTGACCCTCAAATCCTGCTCGCGTAGCATAGCAGGGCGCTCGATGAGGGCATCGCGGGATGCGCGTTAGCAAGAAGGCAGCGACACTTTGGATATCGACGACGAAGCAAAAGAGATCGTGCGCGAGATAGGCACGGCGATCAATGAGTCGGTAGAGAATTCGGCAAAGGTCGCCGAGGCTATCGAACGCTTGCGAGACGCCGGCTATGAGATGGAGCTGACCCTCAGACTAGAGATCGGCTTGCGCCCACATGCTGGCGATGACGAAGACAGCGACGCGACTTTGGATCTTACGGATGAGGATGTCCAGGTCCTGCAACGCATGAAGATTCGCATCGACCCCGAACCGTAACATTTTCTATTCGTCATTTTCCATTTTTCATTTGTCATTGCAGATCCAGGAAGGCGGCGAGACGCCAACCCTCCCAGTTCCCCAATGACAAATGAAAAATTATGAAAAATGGAAAATGACGAATGGAAAATGTCTTAACTGCCAGAACGCTAGGTTAGTCCTTGTCTTCCTCGCCTTCGGTCAACTTCTTCTGCCGCAAAGCCGCAGCCCCCAGCAAACCACCCATACCCATCGATTCAACCGCGGTGCTCGGCACCAGCATCAGCGCACCCTTTTCCTTTAGGCCCTCATACAACATGTTCATGGCCCGCAGGTGCAGTGCGGTCGGATTATCCTGGTACGATTCAGCCGCTTTTTCGAACGACTTCGCAATTTCTACTTCCGCCTGGCCCAGAATTATGCGCGCCTGTTTTTCCCGCGCAGCTTGAGCTTCGCGGGACATCGCATCCTGAAGCGCGGCGGGAATGATCACATCGCGCATTTCCACTGATTGTACGGTGACGCCCCAGGGATTCGAGCGCTCATCGATCAGTTTCTGCAATTCCTCTTCAATGCGCTCGCGCCCCCGCAACAAGTCCGTCAGCGAAGTGCGACCGATGATGTCGCGCAGCGCGGTTTGCGCAGCCCAACTGACAGCCTGCGGATAGTTTTGGACTTCCAGCGCGGCCTTTTCCGGATCGTAGACCATCCAAAACAATACCGCATCTACATTCACCGGTACTGTGTCCGAGGTCAGCGTCTCTTCGGCGGCAAAGCTTGTCGTGATCACTCGCTGGTCGATCCACGCTGGAATCGAATCGACGAACGGAATGATCCAGAACAACCCCGGACCGCGCAAGCCGATGTACTTTCCCAGGCGCAGTACAACGGCGCGCTCCCATTGCCTTGCGATCTTGGGAGATTGCGCAAGCACGATACCCAGCAGCGCACCGACAATCACACCAATAGGGTTATTGGTTGCCAGGAAGGTTAGAACACCGAGTGCCAGTGGTGTCAAAAACGCAAGCGCAGAGATTACGTTGACGCGTGGATTGCTCTGCGCCGGCAGATTGCTTCTGGTTTGGACCAAACTTGTCATGTCAGCCATTTTTTCTTATCTCCTTCTTGCGCCTGCCGTACAAATGATCAAGAACGTCATCGAGGGTGAAGCCAAGCGCTCCCGCCTCGGCAATAAATCGATCGCTCAAGGCACGCAACTCCTTCTCGTGATCTTGCTGATCTTTTGCTTCGAAATAGCGGGCGCACACAAATGTTCCCACCCCACGGTGTGTCTCGACGATTCCGCTCCGCTCCAGTTCGGCGTAAACCCTGGCCACGGTGTTGGCGTTGATGCGCAAGTCCACGGCCAATTGCCTTACTGTGGGTAACTGCTCCCCGATCCTTAAGCGGCCAGTAGCGACTGCGAAGCGAATCGCTCGCGTTAACTGGGCGTAAAGAGGCATCGGGTCTGCAGGATTAATGGGAAACATTTTGCCAATCTCAGACTTGTACTACGAAACTAGTACAACTATAGTTTCAGCAAAACTGGGGAAAAAGACTAGCCACAGATTAACGCGGATGAAGCAGCGCGGCCAGGCGCCGCAACCAAGCCAAAACCAAAAGACGATCCACGAAATTACACAAAGTAACACTAAGAATATTCGTGTTACTTCGTGTGGCTGGGTTCGAGTCTTTTCGTGGATCAATTGTCTTGCTTACAAAACCTGGTCACGAAAAACTCGTAGGAGTTTCAGCTATTTGTCTGTTCTGATCTGCGTTATCTGCGTTTATCTGTGGCTAATATTCTTGCTATGGAAACAATTTTTGGGTGACTTCGGGGATCATTTCCTAGTTGATAGAGCCCAGATGATGTTGACATGAAAGTCGGGCAGGAATAGAGTTCTCGAAACGCAAACTTCAATAGCCCCGTTCCGACTCGAGACCTTCCGGAATTTGTACCCGTAGGAGTCACGAACGATGGCCGTTACTCACCGAGGCTTGGACCGCTGTGGAAAAGAAATTCAACTATCTGATTAGACTCGTCAGCAAGAAGACTTCCAGCACCGAGATGCCGGCTACCTTTGCTTTGCGGCTGGCCCAGGGCTCCCCTCAAATCTTCGGTAAAGGCGCGCCTGCTTTCACGGTGGTGATTAACGACGCGAAGGGGCTCGCGGCGCTTTGTAGTCTTGATGCTACTAATGTCGCGGAATCCTACATGTCGGGCGGTCTGGATATTGAAGGGGACATACTGCAAGTCTTTGCTCTAAGGGACATGTTCTCCGATCGCCATCCCTTGCATTTCGTCTGGCGCTTCGTCCGTCCACTCGTATTCGGACAGGTATCAAACGATAAGAAGTCGATCTCGCATCACTACGATTATGATGGCGACTTCTATCGCCTGTTCCTCGACAGAAAGCATCGCTGTTATTCGCAGGGAGTTTTTCTCACCGATGACGAGCCATTGGAAAATGCCATGACTCGCAAGCTGGATTTTGCGATTGAATCGACCGGTCTGAAACCCGGAGACCGCGTGTTGGATATTGGCGCCGGCTGGGGCGCCTTTGTCGAACATGCCGGACGTAAGGGTATTAAGGTGACCGGCCTAACGATTTCTGAGCAGTCGGAAAAATTCGTCGAGGAGTTGATCTCGCAGGAGAAATTACCGTGCGAGGTCCTGCGGCAGCACTTTTTCGAGCACAAAACTGACAGACCCTATGACGCTATTGTCAATTGTGGAGTTACTGAACACTTGCCCGACTATCGTACCTCCCTGGCAAAATACCGCGAGTTGTTGAAGCCGGGGGGAAGCGTTTATCTGGATGCAAGCGCGGCCCGTGAGAAATACCGCAGTGTCACATTCGGGACGCGCCACATTTATCCCGGCAACCATTCGCAGCTATGCCTGCATGACTATCTGGCACATTTTGCGAACACACCGTTTCAGTTAAAAGGTGTGTACGACGATGGTCATAGTTATTACCTGACGCTCAAACATTGGGCCGAGAATCTGGATCGCCACCGCGAAGAAGTGGCCAGGCGTTGGAGTGAATCCCTCTATCGCAAGTTTCAGATTTATCTGTGGGGCTGCGTGGATAATTTTGTTAAGGATAGATTTCAAGCCTACCGCATGGTTCTTCATCTGCCTCAGTAGTGGATGTTCCGCCCGAAAGCCTCCGGTGTACTGCGGAACCTCAGAATTTCTTCGTATAGAAAATCCCGAGTTTCTTCTTTCTTGAGCGTAGCGTTAGTAAACAAATCGATCCACGAAGGCACACGAAATGTTTTTTGGTCGATTTCGTGTGATTTCGTGGATCATGTTTGGGTTTGGTGGCGGCCACTCCCCGCTGCTGGCCTCCATTCAACGTTTTAGTGAGCTAAGATCCGTTTTGTGTGAGGTAATCCCTATGTTATCTTGTCTGGCTTTTAAGCCTTCCAGTTTTTCCGCCTGATCAGGCTCAACAGAGGAGTTGAATAGTTAAGTATGGCTACGCCTAATTCAAACGCGACCGGTAATGGTCAACACGCCGGTAAGGTGGTGCAAATAATCGGTCCGGTCGTAGATATCGAATTCGAAGACACCTTTTTGCCCCCAATCTATCAGGCGCTGAGGATTGTTTCGGATGGGTTTGACGTACCTACGCCGATTGATGTGATTGCGGAAGTCGAACAGCATCTGGGCGAAGGTCGTGTGCGCACAGTGTCGATGCAGCCCACCGACGGAATGGTCCGAGGCATGATGGCTATCGACACCGGTGGTCCAATCACGATGCCTGTCGGCGAGGGCACCCTCGGCCGCGTGCTTAACGTCATCGGAAATCCGGTGGATAACCTCGGCGACGTCAAGCACAAAGAGCGCTATCCGATTCACCGCCATGCCCCGAGCTTCGAAGAACAATCTACCGAGCTCCAGATGTTTGAGACAGGTATCAAGGTAATCGATTTGATTCAGCCGTTTTTGCGGGGTGGAAAGATCGGCTTGTTTGGCGGCGCCGGCGTTGGCAAGACTGTCATCGTAATGGAGTTGATCAACAACATCGCCAAGGCGCGTGCAGGTTTCTCGGTTTTCGCCGGGGTCGGTGAGCGTACGCGCGAGGGAAACGATCTGCTGCGAGAAATGGTCGAATCGAAAGTCATCAATTTCGGCGACAAGTTCTACCACCATCTTGAAGAGACGGGCGACTTTGACATGACCAAGGTCGATATGAAAGCGCTGGAGCAATCCAAAGTGGCCCTGATCTATGGACAGATGACGGAACCGCCAGGAGCGAGACTGCGTGTCGCACTTTCGGGGCTGACCGTGGCGGAGTATTTTCGCGATCAGGGAATGGACGTCCTGCTTTTTATCGATAATATTTTTCGCTTTACTCAGGCAGGTTCGGAGGTGTCGGCCCTGCTAGGTCGCATGCCTTCCGCGGTAGGTTATCAACCGAACCTCGCAACCGAAATGGGCGAAATGCAGGAGCGCATTACCTCAACCAAGACTGGGTCGGTAACTTCTATTCAGGCAGTTTATGTTCCGGCGGACGACTACACTGATCCCGCACCCGCCACAACGTTTGCTCACCTTGACGCCGTTACCGCACTCTCGCGCCAGATTGTTGAGTTGGGTATCTATCCGGCCGTGGATCCGCTGGCTTCTTCGTCGCGTATTCTGGATCCACGCATCCTCGGCGCGGACCACTACAACACCGCGCAGGATGTGAAGCGAGTGCTGCAACGCTATAAAGATCTTCAGGACATAATTGCGATCCTCGGGCTGGACGAACTGTCAGATGAAGACAAGTTAATCGTCGGGCGCGCGCGAAAGATCCAGCGTTTCTTTTCCCAACCCTTCCATGTCGCTGAGCAGTTCACCGGCGTGCAAGGTAAGTATGTGAAGCTGGAGGATTCGGTAAAAGGCTTCCGCGAGATCGTCGAGGGGAAACATGATGATCTGCCCGAGCAAGCCTTCTTTATGGTTGGAACCATCGAAGAGGCAGTCGAGAAGGGCAAGACGATAGCCCGATAGCGATTCGATGAAGGGGAGACGCGGGGAGGGGGAGACGCGGTGAAAGAGGAGACGCGGGGAGTATGATGAAGGCGAGAAAGTGTGAGGCAGCACTATCTACAAGTCGCCTAATCTTCGATTCCCCGCGTCCCCGCTTCTCCCAAACCCGTTCGGTAAGCGAATATGGCTCAACAACTACAACTGGAAGTAATCACTCCTGAACGGCGCGTGCTCGCCGAGTCTGTCGCCATGGTGACCGTACCCGGACTTGGGGGAGAATTGGGTATTCTCCCGGGCCATACCGCACTAATTTCCCAACTTCAGACCGGCGTGCTCTCTTATGTGCAAGAGGGAAAAACCTTTCAATTGCACGTTTCGGGCGGATTTGTTGAGGTGCGGGACGATAACGTTTCGGTGCTGGCGGAAATTGCTGAACGGCCCGAAGAGATTGATGCGGCTCGTGCTCGCCTGACTCGCGAGCATGTGGAAAAGGAACTGGGCTCGTGGAGTGGAACGGAAGAGGATTTCGAAAAATCACGCGCTAAACTCGAGCGCTCAATGGTTCGTCTGAAGCTCGCTTCAGGTGGCTCAGCATGATTAGGTTTGGTTGAGGCCACTTCTGCCGCTGCCTAACCTGATCGCCAGGCGCATCTCGGAAACTGCCTGTGCCAAACCACAAAACACGGCCCGCGCCACGATGTTGTGACCGATATTGAATTCGGTAACCTCGGAAATCGCCGCTGCCGCGCCGACATTCTTGAAAGTCAAACCGTGACCGGCAGCTACCAGCAATCCATATTGAGCTGCCAGCGCTGCTGCCTCACGTAAACGTCTCAACTCATGCCCAGCTCTCACTGCGCCTTCACCGTGAATTCCACGTGCTCCGAGCGTGGCATCTGCATAGGCTGACGTGCAAAGCTCTACTTGTTGGGCATTTATTTCCCGGGCCACCTCGATTTGCTGCGGGTCAGGATCGATAAACAGACTGGCGAGGATCTTCTCCTGACGCAACCGATTTACCGCTGCACGTACGATGGCAATGTTTGCCTTGACGTCGAGCCCACCTTCAGTTGTCACCTCTCCAGGGTTTTCTGCCACCAGGGTGACGGCGTTGGGTCGATTATCCAGGGCGACTTTTAACATCTCTTCGGTCGCAGCCATTTCGAGATTGAGGTAGGTGCTAACCGACTCGCGCAGTATGCGCACATCCGCATCCTGTATGTGCCGGCGGTCTCCTCTAAGATGGATAGTGATTCCATCTGCTCCCGCTTGCTCACAGATCATTGCCGCCGCGACGACACTAGGTTCAGGAGCGCGCCGCGCTTGACGCACGGTTGCTACATGATCGATGTTAACGTTGAGTCGCGCAGTCATTCGATACCTTCCAAACCGGAGTCGCACTCGTCTGCCGGAAGTATACGAAAACGAAACGTCCTCAGCGAGGCGTCAGCCGCGGCCCGACTGCTTAGCGGATCTAATGGCCTGATCATAAACCCCACGGCGCGATTGCCGGCGAATGAGTGCCACCTCGCTGAGCATCTTCATACTATCGCCCGCCAGATTTACTTTGCTGCCTTCGTAATGGTCCCAACGAACAGGAATTTCCCTCAATCGCAATCCAGCGCTATGGGCGACATACAATAGTTCAACATCAAAGCCGAAGCGATCGATCGTTGCGGCTTCGATCACTGGGCGGCAAACGGTCATGCGAAATGCTTTGAATCCACATTGTGTATCCCAGAAGGGCAGACCGGTGGCCAGGCGCACCGCCAGGTTGAAAACCCGTCCCCCTTGTTCGCGCCGCCAGGACTGATGTACCCCAATCAGGCTTCTGTCGATGGCTCGCGAACCAAAAGCCACATCGCACTCCCCACGTTTGATTGGCTCAACCAGCTTGGGAGTTTCAGTAATGGGAGTGGAGAGGTCTGCATCGGAGAACAGAGCAACATCGGCACGTGATGCCAGCAGCCCCAATCTGACCGCCCGTCCCTTTCCCAAATTCGATTGATAACTAATAACTGAAGTGTGGATGTTTCCCGAATCGCTCATCGCCTCGTGCGCCACTGCCGAGGTACTGTCAGTCGACCCGTCATCAACGACGATGAGCTCTGCTTGCGGAATACTGTTGTTCAGGTATTCGATGACCTGCGGTAGTGTCTTCCGAAGGCGGGCGGATTCGTTGTATGCGGGGATGATGATTGAGAGCGGTACAGACATTGGTTCAGCTTGCAATATATCATAGGAAAACGGCGCCGGACTCCTCGTCCTTGTTCCAGTCCGCGGCGCTCGGTGGACCCGATAAATTCAGTATTGCGTTTTAGCACCTTCGGAGCCTGCCCGGTCGTTGTGTTATATTTTGCCTCATGGAAGTGGCCAAGCGTTTCGGAAATGATGCGACAAATTACGGCACATTGATGGACAAGAGATTTGTGCTGGTCGCTGCGGCTGTGATTCTGGTTGCCGCCTTGTTTGGCGGCACGATCGGAAACTCACGAATGTTTCATCGATCCTCCTCGACCGGTGTCGCATCGGCCTATCGCGCGTCCGAAGATATCGAAAAAGACTATAACGAAGCCGTGGCCACCATCTCCTCGAGTTATGCGGGAGAAATCGATTATGAAAAGGCCACCCAGGCCGCAATTCAAGGCATGCTGTCCACACTGGATCCCCACTCGGTCTATTTTCCTTACACTGAATTCAAGAAACTAAAGGAAGATCAGGACTCCCGCTTCTATGGAATCGGCGTAACGATCGTTCAGCACCGGGACGGCGTCTATATCCAGTCGGCCGTGCAAGGAACACCCGCGGCTCGGCTCGGCCTGAGATATGGCGACCGAATTGTCGAGGTTGACGGTAAGGACGCTCGTGATTGGACCAGCGAGCAGGTTTCAAAGAATGTACGCGGCGGCAAGAACGAGCCAGTTACCATAAAGGTTGAACGGGCCGGGGCAGAAGGGCCGATGAACTTTACGATCGTGCGCGATGCCGTGCCGCTGCCTTCCATTCGCAATGAATACATGATCAAACCCGGCACGGGTTATGTCGGTCTGACAGGCGGTTTTCAACACACGACCGACGAGGAGTTGCAAGACGCTCTGAAGCGGCTTAAAGAGCAGGGTTTGCGCCAACTGGTTCTGGATTTGCGAGGCAATCCGGGAGGTCTGCTGGATCAGGCGATTGATGTCTCGAGCGAGTTTCTCGCGCGCGGACAGGTCGTGGTTTCGGTTAAAGGACGCAGCGAATACAGCGATCCGGTTGTTTATAAGTCAGTCGGCGCCGATCCCGAAGATCTTCCTTTAGTGGTTTTGATCAATCGTAATACTGCTTCGGCGTCTGAAATCGTTGCCGGCGCCATTCAGGATCATGGCCGCGGCTTGATCGTGGGTGAAACGAGTTTTGGCAAAGGTTTGGTGCAACGCGTGTTTCAGCTGCCATTCAACACGGGGTTGACACTTACCACGGCACGTTATTACACCCCTTATGGTCGTTCGTTGCAGCGGGATTACTCGAGCGGTTCACTCTACGACTACTATACCCGGCACGAGCCGGGCGACCCTAAACCTCAGCTATCCCCTGCGCCAGGTACAAAAAACTTGGAGGCGCCGCTCGCGCTTGCTTCGCCAACACCGCATCCGCAGACCGGTCCGGCCGTGAAAACTGCCGCCGGCCGCGTCTTTTACGGTGGAGGCGGCATCACTCCGGATATCGAAATCAAGCCGCTAAATGTAACGCCACTGAGACAGCGTATCGCCGAAAGCGCTTTTTATTTTACGCGTCAACTGGCAGCCGGATCGATCGCCGGTCTCGAAGCCTACAAAGTTGAGAAGGTTCAGTATGGGCGCAATCCCAAGCCCGGCGACTATCCAATCACCGAGCGAGTAGTCGAGGCTTTCAAAGAGTTCGTGCACAACGACAGTCTGTCCGGTTTTACTCCCACCCAACTGGATGAAGAGATGGAGTTTGTGAAGTTGCGGCTGCGTGAAGAAATCATCACTGCCGGGTTCTCAAACGACGCCGGCACGCGCGTGCTCCTGGACAGCGATCCCCAGGTGTTGCGCGCAATTGAAGCGCTGCCGGATGCCAAACGCCTGGCTGAAAGCGC
>Ga0137403_10002572_pt1 | contig 22141 bp, 21 predicted proteins | sample CZOMad2_1_16fung_FD_122057 | JGI IMG/M metagenome (GOLD analysis project Ga0137403, IMG submission 122057) | Vadose zone soil fungal communities from Angelo Coast Range Reserve, California, USA - CZOMad2_1_16fungal (Hybrid Assembly) | ecosystem: Environmental > Terrestrial > Soil > Vadose zone...
GCCGGGCGCCGCCGAAGCGCCACGCCGGGTTGGGCGAGGCGGTGACGTCCGATTGCAAGGTAATGCCGTCGGGCGTGGGCGCGAACAAGCACACACGCTCGGCGAGCTTGTCGGTGGGGCTGTCGCCGCATCCGCCGCTCCAGGAGATCGCCGGCACCGTGCCGTGCACGTCCTTGAGCTGCGGCGCCAAGAAGCGCCCCGCGATCGAATTGAACGTCCCGCGCGCCAGGGCGTTGGTGGCCATCAGGCCGGCCACCAGTCCGTCGGGCGGCTCCGCGCCTTCGGGCAGATCGGTGCCGGCGCGGGTGCACAGCCATGGATAGGCCAGTTGCACGAAGGCGCCGGGCGGTACGGGATCATCGGCCCCGCGGTCGATGCCGGTTTCGATCGCACCGGTGCGCTGCAGGAAACCCAGCATGTCCGATTCCGCGTGTACGAATCCGTCGCTCACCACGCGGCGAGCGTCCACGTGCGGCAGCGGCAGCGCCGCGACAAGGAGCACCTCGCGCTGGTTGCGGGCGAGGAAGGCGCGCACGCTCTCGACCGCGAGCTGCCAGGGCGCGAACGAACGGCTGTCGAGCCGCGGCGCGGGTATCAGCCGCAAGCCTCGGTCCTTGGGCGGGGCGGGCTCGTCTTCGCTGCACTCCACGAAGCCTTCCGGAAGTACCGGCGGGGGCAAGTCGGTTGCCGGCGTCGGCGGCTCCGCCGCGCAGGCGTCGGGCAGATCGGGCAGGCACACGAAGCTCACCTCGCGCAACCCGTACAGGTGATAAATCCCCCGCCACGTGCCCGGATCGGTCGGCTCGAAAGGGTGCTCGGGGATGCTGCGATCGGCGAAGTCCGGCACCAGTCGGACCAGCCGCTCGCGGCGACGCGCCGTCCGCAGTGTGCCGGGCTCTAGATAGGGCCACGGATCGCCCACGCGCACGATCACCGCGCGCTTGCCGCCCCGGGCGAAGAAGCTGCGCACGGCCGCTCCCATATAGCTCGTGCACATGGCGCTCGAGTCGGCGCCTGTGTCCGCGTGGAGCGGACGCTCATCCCAGGCAAACAGGCGCGCGAATGCCTCCCAGCTCTCCACCGTCACGGGCAGGTTCTCCAGCGACTGCAAGGCGTCTTCGCCCCGCCGCCATGGCCCCTGCACCCAGCCCGCGGTACGCAGTTCCTCGCGCAGGGTGGCTGGCAGCGGTACACCGCGCCGGCGCGCGATGAAGCCGATGAAGCAGGCTATGTCTGCGCGGTTCGGCGAAGCGGGAGCCAGCGGCGCGCTGGTCTCGAAGCACACGGGCATGTTCTTACCCAGGCGATCAGGCCACGATCTCCATGGACTCCGAGGAGAGGACGATCTCCTCCATGGCGACGTCGCCGCCGCCCTTTCCGGCAAGGGTGGGCCCGGTGTACTTCATGGGGATCGCACCGCGCAGCACCCAGGACTGGACGGGTTTTTGCGATTCGTCGTGCAGGGTGATGGTCACGGTCTTCTGCGCGGCGGGGCCGTTGACGCGCGCCTGGCCTATCCATTCCCACAGCGACTTGGAATTCACGAGGCCGCGCTTCAAGGTGGTGTCGCCCGCCGTGTTGATTCCGGCGACCTTGCGGGTGTGGTTTTCCTTTTCGTTGCCGTTGCGGTATTCGGCCACCTTGATCTCGGAACCGATGCCGGAGACGTCGGAAAAGCCGCCGAAGATCTCGCCGCCGTCGAAATTGACCAGATAGTTGAAGGCCCCGTAGGGCGTGGTGCGGTTAGCCATGGATGCTCTCCAAGATTAGATCGCCGGGATCAGGACCGCGCGTCGGCGGTCTTCTGGCCGATGCGGAAGATGACGAACTCGGCGGGCTTGATGATGGCGACGCCGATCAGGCAGACGAGGCGGCCATTGTCGAGATCGTTCTGAGTCATCGTGCTGCGGTCGCAGCGCACGAAATAGGCTTCTTCCGTGGAAACACCCAGCAATGCCCCGTTACGCCACTCGCTGTAGAGGAAGTCCGAAATCGTCTGCCTGATGTTGGCCCACAGCCGCTCGCCGTTCGGCTCGAACACCGCCCATTGCGTCCCGCGGTCGATGGAGGCTTCGAGGTAGTTGAAGTAGCGCCGGTCGCTGACGTACTTCCATTCCGGGTCGGAAGAAATCAGCCTCGCGCCCCAGACGCGGTAGCCGCGCCCGCTCAGCAGCCGCAGGCAGTTCACCCCCAGGGGGTTGAGCAACTCCTGCTGGCCGAAGTTGACGTCGATTTCGAAGCGCAGCGCGCTGCGGACAATCTCGTTCGCGGGGGCCTTGTGCACTCCCCGCTGCACGTCGTTGCGGGCGTAGATGCCGCACACATAGCCGGAAGGCGGCAACGCGATCTCTCGGGGAATGTCCTCCCGCCCGGCCCGGGCGTTCGGGTTCGAAACGACGACCCAGGGGTAGTACAAGGCCGCCCGGGTGGAGTCCATCAGACCGCGCAGGGTCCGGATCTGTCCGGGCGTTTGCTCCGCCGGCGTGTCGAGCACGGCGATTCGGTACGCGCGGCGCGCCTCCGCGTGCGAGATGAGCACGCCGTTGATGGCTTGCGCATCGGTATAGGCCGAGGCACCCGGCGCCGCGACGATGGACACGTCCTCGAGCGCGGCAACCTCGCCCAGCGCCAACGCGTACTCCGTGGCGGTCGGCTCGGCGCCGTCCAGGCCGCCGGAGAGGTTGAACCCGTTCTCCCGGACGCCCTGTGCATTGACCACTGCGTTGGTGAATAGGGCGTCGTGCAGGTCCACGGCGGTGACGGAGCCGCCGATCGCGATGGCAAACGTGTTCTGCAGAAAGTCTGCGCGGCGCGAGGGCGCCTGCGCCAAGACATGTCCGACCCAGCGCGGGTGGCTGCGATCGAAGCCCATGTCGTCCCAGGACATGTTCTCGCCGTCCGCGTCGGTGGCGGTGACCTGCAGGGTGACGAACCGCGGCGTGGCCCCGGCGAGGGTTGCCGCACTCTCTGCGTCGGCGTCCGGCGCTTCGGCGGGGTGCCAAGTGCTGCCGATCTTCACGTGATGCGCCGGCGCCGCGTCCGTTCCGGTTCGAAGCAAGGTGCCGACCGGCGCGGTGCCCATCGTCACCAGCGAGCCCGGCGAGACGATCTCGCGGACCACGATGGATCTCCGGCCGGGAGTCGCATTGCCCAGAGAGCCGGGGAAGCGCGCGACGAAGGACACGCTCCCCGCAGCGGGCGTGTCCGGCGTCACCGCCGCGCGGGCAGCGGTAGCGGCCGCGCTCACGACCCGCGAAACGTAAAGACGCGAACCGCCTTCGTTGAAGAATGCGAGCACGGCGTGGGCGAGGTAGTTGGTGCTCGACGCGGTTCCCGACAGCTCGAGATCGGCGTAACTGCCGTAGATGCGCAGGAAATCGCCATAGCTGGTGAGCAGCTCCGGTGTCTCCTGGGTGTCCTCGTCAATGCGGTACGGTCCCTTACGGGTGGGTCCGACGAAAGCGGTGGTGCTCGTGCCCACCCCTTCGATCGATTTGGCGCGGAAACTGGTCTCCTCGACGTATACGCCTGGCGCGAGGTATTCAGGCATGGCTCATCTCCTCTTTGCGAACGTGGGGGTGGATCGGAAGGACTTTCACGATTGCTGTCACGGCAAATCGATCGACAACACGGCGCGTTGACTGCGGCGCGCGGCTATGGCGAGCGCCATCTGCGTGCGCGGCAGGGCGTCGAAAACGCTCTCGAGCGCGACCGGATCGACCAGCGGCGGAACTGCGGGCGGACGGCCCGCGCGCACCTGCGCCGCCGGAGTGCGGCTGCCCGAGGCGGGATCGAACGCAGCCTGCAGGCTGACATTGATTTCGGAAATCACCACGGCGTCGGCGTCTTCGGAGAAAGTCGTGACCGGAACGCCGACCACCGGTACGAGTGCCTCGCCGCGCCAATCGGTGAGGCCGCGTGCGAGCACCGCGCCGTTGGATCGGACGCGCAGAAGCGCGCCGCCGAGCGCATCGCCGCTCGCGGCCTCGCTGAGGCTCACCCGCAGCACGGCCCAGTTGGCTCCCACCGGCGCGCTGGCCGAGGGGTAAAGCGGCACCACGGCCGGCTGAAACAGGGAGTCGGCGTCAGCCGCGTGCGCCGGGTCGCTCACGCGCGGCAGGCGGACTTGCGCGGCAACGGAAAGATAGTCGCCTGCGGGATCGGTCACGCTGAGTCTCAGGGTCCGCGAGCCGGGCGCCGGAACCGAGGGCGGCGAGAGGAACTCGCTCTCGTGTGCCGCCAGCTCATCCCAGCGGCGGATCACGTACAAGCCGCTGCGGTTGCGAACCAGCGAAGCGCCCGGCGCCTCCACGCGCAGGACGCGTTCGACCGGCGCGCCGGTGGTCGCGTCGGTGAAGCGAACCGCCCCCAGCACTCGCCACTCGACGCGATCGATTTCGCGAAGCGCGCGCATCACGTGGTCGCGTCCTTGCCGTATGAAAAGCGTCCGGCGACCACGGGGCGGGCCGGCTCGGCGTCCCGGTCGGCATCGAGACGCACCAGGCGGGCGACGTAGGACACCGAGAGGCGGTAAGCGGGGTCGAGCGCGTCCCAGATGCGCATGACGTCCTCCGTGGTGAGCTCGGCGGGAACGACCTGGATCACCTCGTCGCTCGCCCAGCCCGCCTCCGGAGACAGCGAGGAGGCGTCGAGTACCGGGTACTGATGCAGTTGTCTCATCGCCCACGCGAGCGTGACCTGTTCGTCGAGGGGGTTCGCAGCCCAGGCGGTGAGCAGATAGTGCAGATCGATCCCGAGCGGAACGAAGCTGTCGGATGGCGCGGCGGCACGGCGGGTCTGGCGGCTGTGTTCATTGACCGTGATGCGGTGCAGATAGAGCGTAATGTGCGTCGTTTCACTGATGTCACCCGTCAACTGGCCGCTCGAAGTCAACTCGAAACCGCATGCGGGCATGTTGCGTCCCGCAATCTGCTGCGGATACGTATTCCGCAGGAAGGTCGTGATCGAGCTGCCAACCGAGTGCACCGCGAATACGTTCGCCATTTCTCTCCAGGCCGGACGTCAATCAATCGTCTGCTCCGTTAACCCGCTTGTGTCCCGAACCGCGACCCCGTGACGGGCCGGAGAAGATGGTGGCCAAGCCCTCCCGTTCCGTGCGAACCACGACGCCGCGCGCTTCGAGTCGGAGCAGCGCGGCCAGCACCCCCGGCAACGCGTCCGGCCCAGGCGGCGAAGACAGCCACCACTTGCTGATGCCCTCCGCGGTGTCGGCCGCCTCCGGACGTTGCGTGAGGTATCGCTCGATCCTCTCGGCTATGTCCGACACCACATCGTCGCAGTCCGACATGCAAGCGATCCTCTAACGCAGGTGGCAAGACTCAAAACGCAAGCGCCATGCCAAACGCGAGGATTGCTAGCAAAGGATTGAAAATCAGAGGATTCCAGGCCCCGCCTCGAATTCCGCTGAGACTCTTTGGACCCAGTCGTACGAGGGGCAGAAGGGACGCGATCGGAGGCGGAAATCGCAACCGGGCGAATGGGGCGCTAGCGACTCGCCGCGGGTCCAAACCGACCCGCCACGCGGCGCGCTGTGAGGGCGCGCGGCCGCGGATCGCCCTGCGCGGCGTCAGGGCGAAGGAATGATGCGCGCGCTCAGGTTTCCTTCGACACTACGATATTCGGAAACTTCGAAGTCATGTCCTTCGCCGATTCTGCGATCTTGACGGCGAGCCGGCGCGCGATCGCCCGGTAGATCTCCGCCGCCCTGCCGTCCGGATCGGCGACCACGGTCGGCTTGCCCGAGTCGGCCTGCTCCCGGATGTTGATGTCCAGAGGCAGGGACCCCAGCAGCTCGGTGCCGTACTCCTTGCACATGCGCTGCGCGCCCCCCTGGCCGAAGATGTGCTCCTCGTAGCCGCAGTTCGAGCAGATGTGCGTGCTCATGTTCTCGACCACGCCCAGGATCGGAATACCGACCTTCTCGAACATCTTGAATCCCTTGCGGGCATCGATCAGCGCGATGTCCTGGGGCGTGGTGACGATCACCGCGCCCGTCACCGGCACTTTCTGGGCGAGCGTGAGCTGGATGTCGCCGGTGCCCGGGGGCATGTCGACGAACAGGTAGTCGACGTCTCTCCAGCGGGTATCCTTGAGGAGCTGCTCGAGCGCCTGGGTGACCATGGGCCCACGCCACACCATGGGCGTGTCGATGTCGATCATGAAGCCAATCGAGATTGCCTGGATGCCGTGGCCGACCATGGGCTCGAGTGTCTTGCCGTCCTTCGACTCGGGCCTGCCCGTGATGCCGAGCATCATCGGCTGCGACGGGCCGTAGATATCGGCGTCAAGAATACCTACGCTCGCGCCCTCGGCCGCCAGCCCGAGCGCGAGGTTGACGGCGGTGGTCGATTTGCCCACGCCGCCTTTCCCCGAGGCGACCGCGACGATGTTCTTTACGCCGGGAACGAGCTTGACCCCTCGCTGCACCGAGTGGGAGACGATCCTGCTCGCGACTTCGATGTTGACCGTGCCGGCGCCGGGGAGAGCGCGCAGCTTTTGCGCGATGAGCTTGCGGATCGGGTCGAGCTGGGTTTTCGCGGGGTAGCCGAGCTCGATCTCGAGGGACACGTTTCCGCTTTCCACCCTAATGTTTTTGGCCGATTTGGTCGTCAAGAAATCCTTGCCGGTGTTCGGATCTAGGGTGTCCTTGAGGACGCCGTGAACTTGTTCCTGGGTGATCGACATCGGGGAGGCTGCAATGCTCCGTGCTTTTAGAGGACCGGCCGGCAATAGGTTGATATTCTAGCAACTTTCCGGTGCCTGCCGCGCCCCAGCGCGGTAGAATGAGGCCCCAAGGAGGACGACCGGGCCGCACAGGGCGAGCACCGGGCAGGCGACCGCGGCGGACGAAAATGCCTGAGCACACCAATCGAACGTTCATCTGCAGCGTGCTGTTTCTCGACATCGTCGAGTACTCGCAACGCTCCGTCGCCGAGCAGATCGCGCTCAAAGAGCGGTTCAACGCGGTGCTGACCGAGGCGATCACCGGCGTTCCCACCGACGACCGCATCATCCTGGACACGGGCGACGGGGCGGCGGTGAGCTTCCTGGGCGACCCGGAAGACACGCTGTTCGCGGGCATGAGCCTGCGCGACTCGGTCGCCACCTATGACGCCAGTACCGGGCCGCGCCTGCAGATCCGCGTCGGCGTCAACCTCGGCCCGGTGCGGCTGGTGAAGGACATCAACGGCCAGCCCAATATCATCGGCGACGGGATCAACGTCGCCCAGCGCGTCATGAGCTTCGCCGAGCCGGGGCAGATCCTCGTGTCGAGGTCTTACTACGACGTGATGGCGCGGCTGTCCGAGGACTTCGCCAAGCTGTTCTCCTACGAAGGGGCGAAGACCGACAAGCACGTGCGCGAGCACGAGGTGTACGCGATCAGCGCAGCGCCCAGCAGTCTGAAGCGCACCGTCCCGGTGCCCGCTCCGAGAGCGCCGATGCGCTTGCCGAGTCTGCGCTTGCCACGGATCCTGAAGCTCGGCCCGCAAAAATGGTCCGAGGCCCTCGCGGTCAACAGCAAGCTGCTGGTCGCAGCGCCTCTGGCGTTCACGCTCATCGTCGGGACCGGCGTCATCGCGCGCAGCCACCGCAACGACGACGAGGTGAGGCCCGCGTCCGCGGCGCAGGCGCCTCGCGTCGCGCTCGCTCCGAAGGCCGAGGCCGCTCCGCCGAAGCCCGCCGTCGTGGAAACGCCGCCCCCGGCCCAGCCGGCCCCGCACCAGGCGGAAGAACCCAAGCCGGCGGCGAAGGAGCAGAACGCCCCGCACCAGGCAAAGGATCCCGCACCGAAGGCGAATGCCCCCGCGCAGACGGCCAGGGCGAGCGAGGCCGAAACGGCGGCGCCCGCACCGGCGCCAAAATCGCGCGACCCCGAAGCGGTCGCGATCGCCCCCACGCGGGACGGCACCATCAACATCATCGCTCTGCCTTGGGCCGAAGTTTTCATCGATGGAAATCGGCAGGGCGTCAGTCCGCCGCTCAAGGCGATACCGCTTAAGCCGGGCAAACATAGGGTAGAGTTGCGCAATGGGTCCTTTCCACCTCATGTTCAGACGGTCGAGCTGCGACCCGGCTCGGAGATCAGCGTTACGCACCGATTCCGCCGCTAGACGGACGGTCCCTCACCGATGGCTCGCGTTATTGCCCGTTCTTCTCTCTCTGACGATGTCCGGATGCGCCTTGTTTGCGTCGAGCAAGGGCGAAGACGAGCTGCAATTCGGAGTGAGAGCCTACGAGGACGGCGAGATTGCCTACTCGGCCAAGCTGCTCCAGGCGAGCCTCGACGCGGGCCTGCGCAGCACCTCGGACCGCGTGCGAGCCCACAAGTACCTGGCGTTCATCCACTGCGCCTCCGGCCGCGTACCGCAGTGCCGCGACGAATTCAAGAAGGCGCTCGATCTCGACTCGTCGTTCGACCTGCGGGAGAACGAGGCGGGGCACCCGACCTGGGGTCCCGTATTTCGCTCGGTGAAGACGAAAAAATAACCGCCTCATGACCGAACCCTGGCTGCTGGGCCGCTACGAAGTCGTCGCCGAGCTCGGCAAGGGCGCGATGGGCGTGGTGTATCGCGCGAACGACCCCATGCTCAATCGCATGGTCGCGATCAAGACAATCAACACCGAGGAAGCCGGCCACGAGGGCATGGCCGAGTACGAGGCGCGCTTCTACACCGAAGCCAAGGCCGCGGGCGGCCTCAATCACCCCAACATCATCATCATCTACGACATCGGCAAGAGCGGGCACCTGGTGTATATGGCGATGGAGTACATCGAGGGCCGCGAGCTGCGGGAGATGCTCGCCGATGGCAAGCCGATTCCGGTCGCGCAGGCGGTCGACATCGCGGCTCAGGTCGGCGAAGGCCTCGCCTACGCCCATCAGCATCAGGTGGTGCACCGTGACATCAAGCCCGCCAACATCATGATCACGCCGGAAGGCCGCGCGAAGATCGCCGATTTCGGCATCGCACGCATGCGCTCGAGCGAGACGCGCACACAGACCGGGGTCATCCTCGGTTCGCCCAAGTACATTTCGCCCGAGCAGGTCGTGGGCAAGCGCGCCGACCACCGCTCGGACATCTTTTCGCTCGGAGTCATCCTCTACGAGTGCATCACGGGAGCCACGCCCTTCAACGGCGAGGGCCTCTCCGCGCTGATGTATCAGATCACCAACCACGATCCCGTCCCGCCCAGCTCGAGCAATTCGCAGGTGCCGGTGATGCTCGATTACATCGTCGCCAAGGTGCTCGCCAAGGCGCCCGAGGCGCGCTACCAGAGCTCCGCCGACTTCGCGAACGACCTGCGCGAGTGCAAGGCGCAGATCCTGACCGGTCAGCCCGGGGTCGGCCCGGGCATGGTGACGACCAAGCCGCCGATTCCGGCCGCGCTCCTCGCCGCGGCGAAACCCGCGCCCGCCGCTCCATCTGCGCAGGACACCGGGCAGGATACGACCACCATCCCCTCGCCGACCAAGGGCATCTCGCGGGCGTTCGACTCGCAGGAGGCGACGCAGCGCCTGATGAAGCAGATCGCCGCGGACGGGACGACCGAGTTCGTCTCGACGCGGAACATCTCGGCGACTTCGATCTCGCGCGACCGCGCGCTGCGTCCCGGCGGCGAGCGCCCGTGGGGGCACCGCGAGAACGTGATCTTCGCCACGACCGTCGCCGTCGCGGTCGTGATCGCGACGGCGATCGTACTGGTCTGAGGTCGCAAGGCGCCGGGTTCCGGCGTGAGGCGGTAAAATGACGGCTTTTTGAAAGTCAGCATGTCCCGCCGGCTGTTCGTCACCACCGCCCTCCCCTACGCGAACGGCCCGTTCCACATCGGCCACATCATGGAGTACATCCAGGCCGACATCTGGGTGCGGTTCCAGCGCATGCAGGGCCACGAAGTGCACTTCATCGGCGCCGACGACGCGCACGGCGCGCCGATCATGCTCGCCGCGGAGAAAGCCGGAAAATCCCCCGAGGACTTCATCGCCGAGATCTCGCGCGGCCGCAAGCGCTACCTCGACGGCTTCCACATCGCGCACGACAACTGGCACTCGACGCATTCCAGGGAAAACACCGAACTGTCGCAGGACATCTACCGCAAGCTCGACAAGGCAGGTCTCGTATACAGCAAGTCGATCGAGCAGTTCTTCGACCCGGTGAAGGGCATGTTCCTCGCCGACCGCTACATCAAGGGCGAGTGCCCTGTTTGCGGCACCAAGGATCAGTACGGCGACGCCTGCGAGAACTGCAGCTCGGTCTATTCGCCCACCCAGCTGAAGAACCCCTACTCGACGCTCTCGGGGGCGAAGCCCGAGCTCAAATCGTCCGAGCACTACTTCTTCAAGCTCTCCGACCCCAAGTGCACGGATTTCCTGCGCGAGTGGCTGGAGGTTCCCGGCCGTCTGCAGTCGCAGGTGATCAACAAGGCCTGGGAGTGGCTCGACGGAGAAGGCGACAAGGCGCTCGGCGACTGGGACATCTCGCGCGACCCACCCTACTTCGGCATTCGCATTCCCGGCATCAAGCAGGAAAAATATTTCTACGTGTGGCTGGACGCGCCGATCGGCTACCTCGCAAGCATGAAGAACTACTGCGAGAAGAAGGGCATCGCATTCGACGACTTCGCAAAGCCGGACCGCGGAACCGAGATGATCCACTTCATCGGCAAGGACATCATCTACTTCCACACCCTGTTCTGGCCCGCGATGCTCGAATTTTCCGGCTACAAGACGCCCGACCAAGTGAACGTCCACGGCTTCATCACCGTGTCCGGCGACAAGATGTCCAAGTCGCGCGGGACGGGGATCGACCCGCTGCGGTATCTGGATCTTGGGATGAACCCGGAGTGGCTGCGCTACTACATTGCGGCGAAGCTGAATGCGAATGTCGAGGATATCGATTTCGATCCGGACGATTTCCTCGCGCGGGTCAACAGCGATCTCATCGGGAAATACGTTAACATCGCCAGCCGCGCCGCGGGCTTCATAAGCCGGCATTTCAATGGAGAACTCCACCAATCACCTGACGTCCAAAGACTGGCACGAGACTTCACACGAACCCGTGACAACGGGCCGCTAATTCGTGATGCTTACGACGCGCGGGAATTCGGAAAAGCGATACGCCTCGCGATGCAAGTTGCGGATGAGATCAATCAATACTTCGACGCTATCAAACCTTGGGAACTGGCGAAAAAAGATAACCCGGAAAATCGGGAAACACTACACAAGGCATGTTCGGCGTGTCTGCGCGCATTCCAATATCTAACGATGTGGCTCAAACCTGTACTTCCTGAATTGGCCGAAAAAGCAGAAGCATTCCTAGGTTGTGGTCCACTTCTTTGGAAAGAAAACTTGCCGGAGCTTCAAAGGATCAAGACCTACGAACATTTGATGCATCGCGTCGAAGAAAAACAGCTCGACGCGCTGTTCGAACTAAAATCGGAGAAATCCGCAATGACCACACCCCCAGCCGCGTCGACCGACGGCACGATCTCGATCGACGATTTCTCCAAGGTCGATCTGCGCGTCGCCAAGATCCTCAAAGCCGAGCAGGTGGAAGGCGCCGACAAGCTGCTGAAGCTGACGCTCGACGCGGGCAACGGCACGCGCACGGTGTTTGCCGGCATCAAGTCGGCCTACGATCCGGCGAAGCTCGAGGGCCGGCTCACGGTGATGGTCGCGAATCTCGCGCCGCGCAAGATGAAGTTCGGCGTTTCCGAGGGCATGGTGCTCGCCGCGAGCGGCGAGGGGCCGGGACTCTATCTGCTCTCGCCCGACTCCGGCGCTCAAGCCGGGATGAAGGTGAAGTGAACCCCGCGAACGTGCCGCTCTCGCCCCTGGTGGGCGCGCTCGCGCTCGCGGTTTGCTGGCTCATCATCGCCGCCGCGTGTCTTGTGCCGGCGCGCAATGCCGCATTCGCACGGCGCTTCGCTTTTCCGCTGGGCGCCCTCGCCGGTCTCATTCTCGCCGCCTTCGGGCTGGAGGCGGTGTGGCTGCCGGTGCGGACGATGACGCTCCCGCTCGGGCTGCCGGACTTGCCTTTTCACCTGCGGGTCGACCCGCTCGCCGGATTCTTCCTGATGCTGCTCGGCTCGGTCTCCGCCGGGATCTCGGTCTACGCCGCGGGCTATTTCCGGGCGGAGGCCTCGGGGCGCCTCGCGCTCATCGGCTGCCAGTACCACGTGTTCCTCGCGAGCATGGCTTTCGTGCTGCTCGCCGATGATGCGTACTTGTTCATGGTCGCCTGGGAAACGATGGCGCTCGCGTCGTACTTCCTCGTCATCACCGACCACAAGCAGCCCGCAATCCGCTCGGCCGGCTTCCTCTATCTTCTGATCGCGCACCTGGGGGCGATCGCGATCCTGCTGTGCTTCGGGGTGCTGCACGGCGGGCGCGGCGACTACTCGTTCGATGCGCTGCGCGCGGCGCAGCTCCAGCCCGCGTGGGCGACCCTGGCATTCCTGCTCGCGTTCTTCGGCTTCGGGGCCAAGGCGGGGATGCTCCCGCTCCACGCCTGGCTGCCGGAGGCGCACCCCGCGGCCCCTTCGCCGGTGTCGGCGCTGATGAGCGGCGTGATGATCAAGACCGCGATCTACGGCATGGTGCGGGTGATCTTCGACCTGATCGGCAACGTGCGCTGGGAGTGGGGGCTGGTGGTGCTCGTCATCGGCGCAGGCACGACGTTGTTCGGCGTGCTGTACGCGCTCATGCAGCACGACCTGAAGCGCCTGCTCGCCTACCACTCGGTGGAGAACATCGGGATCATCCTGCTCGGCCTGGGCATGGCGATGGTGTTCATCGGTTTCGGGCACCGCGTCGCGGGCACGCTCGGCCTCATCGCGGGCCTGTACCACACGCTCAACCACGCCGTGTTCAAGGCCCTGCTGTTCCTGGGCGCCGGGTCGATCCTGCATTCGACGGGCTTGCGCAACCTGAACGACATGGGCGGCCTGATCCATCGCATGCCGAAGACGGCGTTCTATTTCCTAATCGGCGCGCTCGCGATCTCGGCGCTGCCGCCGCTGAACGGCTTCGTCTCCGAGTGGCTGACCTTCCAGACCGCGCTGCAGGCGACGATCCTGCAGAACGGCATCGTCCGCAGCCTGCTGCCGCTCTTCGCCGCGACCCTCGCCCTCGCCGGAGCGCTCACCGCGATGTGCTTCGTGAAGGTCTTCGGCATCGCCTTCCTCGGGCGGGCGCGAGAGCCCGCGCATCCCTCGCTTCCGCACGCGGGCGACGCGGGCGACATGGAGCGCTACGGCATGGCCTGGCTCGCCGCGGGCTGTTTCGTGCTCGGCCTCTTTCCGACCTCGTTCCTGCTGATCCTGAACCGTGTCGGCGTCTCGCTCGGCGGGCAGGGTTTGTCCGAGCAGGCGCTCGCGGGATCGGGCTGGCTGTGGCTGGTGCCGACCGCGGCCGAGCAGGCGAGCTACTCGCCGCTCATCTTCCTCGTCGTGATCGTCGCGGTGACGCTGCTCGCGTTCTTCCTCGTGCGCCGCTTCTACCACGGGCGCGCGCGGCTCGCCGACCCCTGGGACTGCGGTTATCCCGAGCAGACTTCGCGCATGCAGGACACCGCCGACGCCTTCGGCCAGCCGATCCGCCATGTTTTCGGCCCGCTCTACCGCATGGAGCGCCGACTGCCGGGCCCCGAAGACGCCGCGCCGACGTATGTGCTCAAGGTCGAAGACCGTCACTGGTACTGGCTGTATCTGCCGGTGGCGCGGGCTGCTGAATTCATCTCGTCGAAGATCGCACTGCTGCAGCAGGGCCGTATCAGCATCTACCTGCTCTACAGCTTCATCACCCTGATCGCGCTGCTGGTATTCGTGCGATGAGCCAAGCCACCGCGATCGGCTTCCAGATCCTGCAGTCGGTGTTCGTCGTGCTCGCCGCGCCGCTCCTCGTCGGCTGGGTCAACCAGTGTCGCGCCTGGCTGCAGAACCGCTCGGCGCCTTCCATCCTTCTTCCCTACTGGACGCTCGCCAAGCTGTTTCACAAGGAAGCGGTGGTCGCGCGCGGCGCCTCGTCCCTGTTTCGCGCGACGCCTTACATCCTGTTCGGCTGCATGTGGCTCGCCGCGGGGATCGTCCCGGTGCTGGCGACCGGGCTCCCGTTCGCGCCGGCGGCCGACATCATCGCGCTGGTCGGCGTGTTCGCGCTGGCGCGCGTGTTTTCGGCGCTCGCCGCCATGGACATCGGCACCGCCTTCGGCGGCCTGGGCGCGCGGCGCGAGATGATGATCGGTTTTCTCGCCGAGCCCGCGATGCTGATGACGCTGTTCACCGCGGCCTTCATCTCGGGCTCGACCCAGCTCACCACCATCGTCGACACCCTCGCGCACCGCGAATTCGCGCTCCATCCCAGCCTCGCCTTCGCCGGGGTGGCGTTCCTGATGGTGCTGCTCGCCGAGAACGCGCGCATCCCGATCGACAACCCGGCCACGCACCTCGAGCTCACCATGATCCACGAGGCGATGATCCTCGAGTACTCGGGCCGGCACCTTGCGCTGGTCGAATGGGCGGTCGCGATCAAGCTGTTCGCCTACATGACCATCGGCATCGCGCTCTTCGTCCCCTGGGGAATCGCTCCGGCCGGGAACTGGGGCGCGCTGCCGCTGGCGCTCGGAGCGCTCGCGGCGAAGCTCGCCGTGGCCGGCGCGGGCCTGGCGCTGATCGAGGCCTTGCTCGCGAAGCTGCGCCTGCTGCTCGCGCCCGAGTTCCTGTCCACCGCGTTCCTGCTCGGCGTGCTGGGCATGCTGACGCACTTTTTCGTCCGGGGCTGAGCGAGTCGACTCCGATGAGCGCCCCGTTTCCCACCCAGATCGTCAACGTGCTCGCCGCGCTGCTGCTGCTGATCGCCTTCGCGATGCTCTCCCAGCGGCGCGTTCTGACCCTGATCAAGCTGTACGCCTGGCAGGGCGCCGCCCTCGCCGCCTCGACCGCGATCGTCGCCTGGTCCACCGGGCAGACTCACCTCTACTACTCGGCGCTCCTCACGGCGATTCTCAAGGTGATCCTCATTCCCTGGATCCTGCATCGGCTGATCGACCGCCTGTTCGTGCGCTGGGACGTCGAGACGCTCATCAACATCCCGACCACCATGCTGATCGGAATAAGTCTCGTGATTTTCGCCTTCGCGCTCGCGACGCCGATTTCGCAGATGGCGACGGCGCTGACGCGCTCGACGCTGGGGATCGCCCTCGCAAGCGTCCTGCTGTCCTTCCTCATGATGATCGTGCGCAGAAAGGCCGTGCCTCAGGTCATCGGCTTCCTCGCGATGGAGAACGGCGTGTTTTTCGCGGCCACCTCAGCGACCTACGGCATGCCGCTCGTCGTCGAGCTCGGCGTCGCGCTCGACGTGCTGGTGGGCACGTTCATCTTCGGCATCTTCTTTTTCCATATCCGCGAGCAGTTCGACAGCCTCGACATCCGGCATATGGAAAAGCTGAAGCAGGATTGACCGGCAATGGAAGTGGCCATCGTCCTCGGACTCCCGCTCGCGGGCAGCCTCCTGCTCGCGCTCGCCGGCCACCGGGGCTGGGCCCCCGAGCTCAACGCGACCATGAGCTTCGCGACCTTCTTCGCCGCGATCCTGCTCACGGCGCGCGTCGTCGCCGACGGCCCGCTCCTCGCGCTCGACGAGCAGTTCTTCGTCGACCCGTTCAACGTGTTCCTGGTCGCGCTCACCGCCTTCGTCGGCTTCACCACGTCGTTGTTCTCGCGGCCTTACATGCGCGCCGAACGGGATCGCGGCCGCGTGAACGCGGCGCGGCTGCGCCTTTACCACAGCATGTACCAGTTGTTCACGTTCACCATGCTCCTGTGCCTGCTCTCGAACAACGTCGGCATCATGTGGGTGGCGATGGAAGGCGCGACGCTCTCGACCGTGTTGCTGGTGAGCCTGTACCGCACCCCGGCGAGCCTCGAGGCGGCGTGGAAGTACTTCATTCTCTGCTCGGTCGGGATCGCGCAGGCGTTGTTCGGCACGATCCTCCTCTACTTCGCGGCCGAAAAAGTGCTCGGCGCGGGCGGCGGCGCGCTGTTGTGGACGCACCTGCACGCGGTGCGCGGCCAGCTCGAGCCGACAGTGCTCTCGCTCGCGTTCGTGTTCCTGCTGGTCGGCTACGGCACTAAGGTGGGCCTGGTGCCCCTGCACAACTGGCTGCCCGATGCTCACGCCGAAGGCCCGACGCCGATCTCCGCGGTGCTCTCGGGATTGCTTCTGAACGTCGCGTTGTATTCGGTGGTGCGCAGCAAGGTGCTGGTCGACGGCGCCCTCGGGCGCGGGTTCTCGGGCGGGCTGATGATGGGCTTCGGGCTGCTCTCGGTCGTGGTCGCCGCTTTCTTTCTGTCGCGCCAGCGCGACGTCAAGCGCATGTTCGCCTACTCCTCGGTCGAGCACATGGGCATCATGACCTTCGCCTTCGGCATGGGCGGCGCGGTAGCGGCGTTCGCGGGCCTGCTGCACATGACCGTGCACTCGCTCACCAAGAGCGCGATCTTCTTCACCGTCGGCCACGCCTCCCAGGCGACCGGGACGCAGGACATGGCCTCGATCCGCGGCCTCGTCCAGATCAGCCCGACCATAGGCTGGGGCCTGGTCATCGGCAGCCTCGCGATCCTGGGCATGCCGCCCTTCGGCGTGTTCACCAGCGAGTTCATGGTGCTGACCACGGCGATGCACGAGCACTCCTGGGCGACGCCGATTCTGCTGGTCGCGCTCGGCGTCGCCTTTGCGTCCATCTTCGGCAAGGTCCAGCCGATGGTGTTCGGTGAAACCTCGGCGCAGCCCCTCAAGCACGGACCCGCCCTCGTGCCGGTGTTCGCGCACCTCGCGATCGTGCTGGCTCTCGGGCTGTACATCCCTCCTTATCTGGTGGGCTGGTACCGCCAGGCCGCGGCGCTCATAGGATGAGCGGACCCCGATGAAGCTGAAAGAGCTCCCCATCGAAGTCGAGCCGCTCTCCGGCGCGATGCCCGCGTTCCGCGCCTCGATCGCGGCGGCCGGGGTGCGCGAAGTCTGCGTGCAGGCGCGCGCGCGCAAGGCGCGCCTGGTCGCCCTGTGGGGCAGCGACGAGACGCGGCGCGGCGCGGGCTACGCGCTGCACCTCGCCCTTGCCTTTCCTTCGGGCTTGCTGTGGCTGCGCGCGCCGCTCGAGCGCGGGGATCCTCGGTATCCCGGGATCGCCGATATTTATCCCGCGGCAAACCGCATGCAGCGCGCTTACGCCGACCTCGTCGGCATACGGCCCGAAGACGGAGCGGACGCGCGCAAGTGGCTGCGCCACGGCGCCTGGCCCGAGGACGCTTACCCGCTGCGCAAGGACTTCGACACGAGCCTCCGCCACGGCCAGAAACCGGACCGTTACCCGTTCGTCGCGGTCGCGGGCGAGGGCGTGCACGAGATCCCGGTCGGGCCGGTGCACGCCGGCACGATCGAGCCGGGGCATTTCCGCTTCTCGATCGTCGGCGAGAAGATCCTGCGGCTGGAGGAGCGCCTGGGCTACAAGCACAAGGGCATCGAGAAGCGCTTCGAGGCGATGACGCTCGAAGAGGGCGCGAAGCTCGCCGGCCGGGTCTCGGGCGACTCCACCGTCGCTTACGCCTGGGCGTACGCGATGGCGGTCGAAGGCGCGACCGGCATCGAGCCGCCGCAGCGCGCGCTCGCGATCCGCGGCATCCTGCTCGAGCTCGAGCGCATCGCCAACCACCTGGGCGATCTGGGCTACCTCGGCAACGACGTCGCGCTGTCGTTCGGCTTTGCCCAGTTCTGGCGCCTGAAGGAAGAGCTGCTGCGTCTCAACGCGCGCCTCTTCGGCCACCGTTACCTGATGGACGCGATCGTTCCGGGCGGCGTAGCGCGCGATCTCCCGCGCGCCGAGGCCGAGGACCTCGTCCGGGCACTGGAGGGAATGCGGCGTGAAGTCGAGACGCTGCAGTCGATCTACGAGGAGCACGCCGGCGCGCAGGACCGCTTCATCATGACCGGGCAAGTCCTGCCCGAGCTCGCCGAGCGCCTGGGCCTGAACGGGTTCGCCGGCCGGGCGAGCGGCGTCAAGCGCGATCTGCGCGTCGACTACCCCGTCCCGCCGTACCAGCAGCTCGACCCGCGCATGATTTCCCATACGCGCGGCGACGTCGCCGCGCGCGTGCTGGTGCGCTTCGAGGAGCTGTTCGAGTCGATGCGCCTGATCGGGGCGCTCGTCCAGGAGCTTCCGCCCGGCGAGATCCGATTGCCGCTCGCAAAGGCGGGCTCCGGCGCGAGCGGCGTCGGCTGGGTCGAGGGCTGGCGCGGGGAAGTGCTGGTCGCGCTCGAAGCGGACGGGAACCGCATTCACCGCCTGCACCCGCACGACCCTTCCTGGCAGAACTGGCCGCTGCTCGAGCACGCGGTGCACGGCAACATCGTCCCGGACTTTCCGCTCATCAACAAGTCGTTCAATCTTTCCTACAGCGGCACGGATTTATAGAGAAACCACGACCATGTATCAGCTGTTGAAGCAGATCGCCAAGACCGGGATCGTCACCGAGCCGGCCCCGCCGCCCGACGAAGGCCTGCGCGCCGCCGCTCAGCGCCTCGGCGAGGTGATCCTCGGGCACTTCGGGCGCGCGCTCGCGATCCGGCACGTGGACGCGGGCTCGTGCAACGGCTGCGAGCTGGAGATCCACGCGATGAACAGCCCGTTCAACAATCCCGAGCAGCTCGGGATCCGGTTCGTCGCGAGCCCTCGCCACGCCGACCTGCTGCTGGTGACCGGACCGGTATCGCGCAACATGGAGACCGCGCTCAGGCGCACCTGGGAGGCGACTCCCGATCCCAAGCTCGTGGTGGCGATCGGCGACTGCGGCTGTACCGGCGGCATCTTCGGCGAGAGCTACGCGAGCTGCGGGCGCGTGTCCAACGTGATTCCGGTCGACGTCGCGGTTCCTGGCTGCCCTCCGACACCCACCGCGATCCTGCAGGGAATCCTCACTGCGGTCAGCTCCGGACGGCAGCGACCGTGATGGAGCTTCCTCTCGCCTTCATCGCCTGGTTCTTTGCCGTAACCTCGGCGGGTGCCCTCGTTATCGGCGCCGCGCTGATCTTCATGCTGGTGCGCGCCGGAGACCTGCATAGCCGCTACCTGAGCTACAGCTACCTGAACGACATCATGCTTGCGGCCGTCTGGATGCTCGGCCTCTTCGGCAGCATCGGCGTGATACGCCTGCAGCCCTGGGGAAGATACTTCCTCGAGCTGTTCTGCTGGGCGCTGATCGTGCTGCTGCTCCTGTCCTCCGCTTCACGACTGTACGCGCTCCGCCATGAGAGCGCGGCGGGCCAGCCGGTGAACTGGCTGGGCGCAATCGCGGGAATCACGCTGATCCTGATCCCCGTGCTCGCGATCTGCGCCGCGACCATCGTCACCCTGCGCAGCCCGGACTCGATGAAGCTCTTTTCCTAGGGCTTGAGGTAGGCGTAGCCTTCCTTTTGCTGGAGGTGAGTGATCTGCGCCACCCCCGACGGGACGAAATCCGCCCCGATGATGAACTGGTCGCGCTTCAGCTTCCGGACGCGCAGGGTGATCTCGCACACCTGGAATTTCACGCCGCGCGACATCAGCTCCTGTACTCTCGCGTCGAACGGCCCGAGGCGGTCCTTCGCGCCCTCCATCAGAAAATCGACTCCATCGGCGTGGGCGACGGCGATGATCTTCGCCTTCGGGTCGACTTCAAGATGGTTGTTGATGTTGCGCAGGCCCTTGGTCGCCTGCTCCAGACCGCTGTCGAAGTGGTAGACGACCTTCTCCTGCGCCCAGGCGGCCGACCCTGCAAACGCCAGCGCGAGAATCGCAAAGACTTGAGCCACGAGTTTCACGGCACGCTCCTATCGTGAATGACGCCGCTCACTTTACGCGAAGCTGCCCGGACTGGAAAATCAGCGAATGGCGAAACATCTGTTGATCTCCGGCCGCGTGCAGGGTGTCGGCTTCCGCTATGCCATGGGCGAGGAAGCCGAGAGGCTCGGCGCTACCGGGTGGGTCAGGAACCGCCGCGACGGAACGGTCGAAGCGGCGGTGGACGGCGCCCCCGAGGCGGTGGACGCCCTCATCTCGTGGGCGCGCCGCGGGCCCCCTTCGGCGCGAGTGACTGGGGTGGAGGTGTCGGAGATTCCCGGAAGCTTCGAGCGCTTCGAGATGCGGCCGACCGATTGAAAATCGAACGGCCTATTTGCGCTCGCACGCCGCCTGATCGCTCTGACACCCCTCCTGACACGCCTGCGCGGCCGGCGCCTCGGTGGTCGTGCGACGGCAGGTCTTCATGCACATGTTGAACGTTTCCTTGCAGCTTGGTCGCTCGTCCGGGCCCGTGATCGCCTTGTACGCGTAGTAGCCGACGGCGAGGACAATCGCCAGGATGACGACGCTTTTCATCCCGTCTTTCGCTGCGCGTGCCCGGTGCGAAGGCCGTTCAGCAACGCGAGCGCGCGCCCCATCGAGAAGTCGCGCGTTTTCCGATCGAACGCCTTCACATTGTCCGGCATCATGTAGCCGTGCTGCACGCCGGGAAAGATGTGCAGATCGAGGTTCTTCATGCGGGCGGCCGCGCCGCGATACGCCGCCAGCACTTCGGGCGGCGCCTGGTGATCCTCGTCGCCCCAGATGATGCACAGGGGCTTCGCGAGGTTCTCGAGCTCGCCGATGTAGTCGAGCATCTGCGAGCCGTGGCAGGAGATGCCGGCGTCGAACCCCAGGCGCTTCGGCCCGACGATCGCGTACGGGCCGCCGTAGCAAAAGCCGATCACCGCAGCGCGCCCGTTCGACTGCGGGAGCGCGCGCACCTCTGCGAGGGTATCGACGAGGTCGGCCTCGCCCGTTTTGATCTTTTCGAGTCGCGGTTGCGAGCGCTGCTTGGTGCGGTCGTCGTCGCGCGCCAGCGGTCCCGGAATCGTGCGCCAGAAGAGATCGGGCGCCGCGGCGATGGTTCCGTGCGCCGCGAATTCGTCGGCGATAGCGCGGAGGTCGTCGTTGACGCCGTGCACCGCCGATGCGAGCACTACCGCGGGCGCCTTTGCGCTCGCGCTCGGCGTGGCGATGTAGCAGTCGAAATCTCCGCCCTTGGTCGAGCGGATCCTGATGGTCCTACCTTTCATTTGCCCCTCCTTGTGCCGGATACACGCTCACGCTAACCCAGGGCGAATGCGCTGTCCATTTCCAACATGCATCCGTCATGATTGCACTGCAACGGCTAACTGACTACCATCACGCCTTCAGTCATGCGGCACGGATTTCACAATGTGAAATCGCGGGTTCCGCGCCGTGCTTTCATCCGCAGTGTGCAAAGGAGGAGTTGTTTCATGAGCACCCAGTACAAGATTCTCATTATGGGCGCATCGTACGGTTCGCTGCTCGGAACCAAGCTCGCGCTCGCCGGACACGCCGTGCATCTCGTGTGCCTTCCCGCCGAAGCGGACCTGATCAACAAGGAAGGCGCGATCGTGCGCATGCCGATCAAGGGCCGCGAAGGGCTGGTCGAGATCAATTCGAAGAAGCTCCCGGGCAAACTGACCGCGGGCGGCACCGCCGGCGTCAAGCCGGGCGACTACGATCTCGTCGCGCTCGCCATGCAGGAGCCGCAATACCGCTCGCCGGGCGTTCGCGAGCTGCTCGACGCGGTGGCGCGCGCCAAAGTGCCGTGCATGTCGATCATGAACATGCCGCCGCTGCCTTACCTGGCGCGCATCCCCGGCATCGACGTCAAGGGTATCCGGAGCTGCTATACCGATCCCACGGTCTGGGACGGCTTCGATCCCAAGCTGGTGACGCTGTGCAGCCCGGACCCGCAGGCGTTCCGGCCGCCCGAGGAAAAGGTCAACGTGCTCCAGGTGAGACTGCCGACCAACTTCAAGTCGGCGCGCTTCGAGTCCGACGCGCACACCGCCATCCTGCGCAAGCTCGAGGCGGACATCGAGGCGTCGCGCTTCGACACCGGCTCGGGCAAGATCGAGCTGCCGGTGAAGCTCAAGGTACACGACCCGATCTTCGTTCCGCTCGCCAAGTGGGCGATGCTCATCGCCGGCAACTACCGCTGCGTGCTGAAGGACAGCGTGCGCCCCATCAAGGAGGCGGTCCACAGCGACCTCGCGGCC
>Ga0137403_10002574_pt1 | contig 22136 bp, 35 predicted proteins | sample CZOMad2_1_16fung_FD_122057 | JGI IMG/M metagenome (GOLD analysis project Ga0137403, IMG submission 122057) | Vadose zone soil fungal communities from Angelo Coast Range Reserve, California, USA - CZOMad2_1_16fungal (Hybrid Assembly) | ecosystem: Environmental > Terrestrial > Soil > Vadose zone...
CACCAGCGGCCCCGACACCGGCCCCTGAGGTGGTTCCAAACACGGGTGGAGTTCAGGTTGCCTCTAATGACCCGACTGCCGGTGTGGCTGCGGCAACTAAAGCTCCAAGTCCTTTTGAAAGTGGTGTCCTTGCTATCCAGAATGTAGCTGCTGCTACCCCATTGGGTAAAATGGCTCAGGCTGGACCGCCCCCCGGTGTTTCACAAGAGGATTGGGATACTTATACTCAAAAGAAGGCTTATGATCAAAAACAAGCCTTGGAGCAAGAACAAGGTAAGGCTGATATTGGTATTAAGGCAGAAGCATCTAAGGATGCCAATAAGCTGAATGCCAAGCGTTATGAAGATCTTCAGAATAACGCAAATGCTGCTGCTGAACAGCGGAACAATGTTGCTACGGCACGTGCAATGACTGAAGACCCTAATTTCTACGCTGGACTTGCCAGTGGTGGTGTTGAGTTTTGGAAAAAACTTAAAGCAGCTACAGGTATTGATCCTAATGCGGCCATGCCAATGGAAGTCTTTACAAAGACCACGGCGCAATCCATCATGTCTGGTTTAAAAACTGCTTTTGGTGGGCTAGGCCAGATTCGTGTGGCTGAAATCAAACTGCAAGAATTGGCTAATGCTAATAAAAACATGACGCCTGCCGCCATCAAAGCTCTTCTTATGATCACAGATAGGAATTCAGTTAAGATACAACAAATTGGTGAAATGGCTGCTGCTTATAAGTCAGGTGCGGCGGTAACTGATCCAACTGATCCTTCTAAGGTATTATTTAAGGCTAATGTTGCTGGGCCTGATGGTGAGCCAATGGAGCGCACTGGCCTTGATTCGCATTGGGATAAATTGTTGCATCAATATCAAAAGGACCACCCTACTTTTAGTGAGGACGAATATAAGAATCTTTCTGAAACTTTGAAAGGTGGCGGTAAAGGTGAGAAGGCTGGGCCGAATAAAGGTGCAGAAAATGCACCAGCTGGTGGATTTCCAACTGCCCCTCAAGGGGCTCTTAATGATTTGAAGGCAAATCCCGATACTGCTGCTCATTTTGATGCAGTGTTTGGCCCCGGTGCAGCTGCTAAAGCGCTAGGAACAAAATAAGTGGTAGACGATGTAAATCCATATGCCAAGTACGTGACGCCACAAGCGGATGAAAATCCGTATGCTAAGTATGTTACGAAAAAGGCTGAAGAATCTAAAGTTGGCTATGGTGAGGATATTGCCAAAGGAATTATTCCTGCTGCTGTGCAAGGTATCATGTCAGTTGCTGGTATGCCCGGTGATCTTCAAGCATTGGCTAAAGCCGGTTCTGAGAAAGCTACTGAGAAGGGTATCAACCCTTTTTCTGCTTTGGGTAATGCTTTTGCTAATTCCAAACTTGGACAATTTTTGAAAGCTGAAAGTGCCCCATATCAAAATTTTCCAACTGGCGGGGATATGCCCGGTAATGTTCCATTACCAACTTCTGCTGGTATTCAGAAAAAGGCTGAAGAAGTCACTGGTCCCTTTTACGAATCACAGACTGGCCCCGGTAAGGCTGTACAAACTGGTTTGCGTGTTGCCCCAGCTCTGTTGGCAGGAGGTGAAGGGCTTCCCGGTGCTATTGCTAAGGCTACAGGTGCAGGTATCGTTGGTGAAGGTGCTGCTGAAGGTGCAAGTGCACTTAAAGGTCATTTGCCCGATGCTGCTCAACCTTGGGCCGAGCCGGTGGCGCGTGCGGCTGGTGTTATGGCTGGTTCGTTCACTCCAGCTGGTGTGCGCAAGGCAGCTACCCCGCTTCCATTGAGCCCTGAACGTGCTGCTACAGTGAATGCCTTACGGGCAGTTAATCCAGAGCTTGTAGAAGCATCTACTGCTGGGCAATTGGCTGAAGCCCCCGGTTTAATGACAGTTGAAAATCGTTCACCACGCATGGCTGATTTGCCGCAACGTCAAGGCGAAGCTTATACACAAGGCGTGATGCGACAGGCTGGATCGGGTGGGATGTTTGATACGGCCGGGCTTGCTGAAGCTAAGAATACGGGTGCTCAAATAGATGCATTGCGAAATGCTCATAATATGTCGCCTGCTGAATTTGCTAATTTGAGGCGAGGTATCGGGCATGAGCAACGGCAAATATACCCAGCGGTTGGTAATCCACCAGCTATTGCCGATATTCGAGAACAAATTCTTAATGGTCCATCTGGTGGCAACCCCCCGCCTTTGAATATGACAGGAGATCGTTATGGGGCATTGAAACAGATAACTCAAGCTGCTTCTCAAGGTGCACCTTCGACGCATGAGCAGATTGCAATAGGGAATATTCGCCGTCGAATGACGGATGCATTTCATAGGTCAATGCGCCCTGACGAAGCACAACGCCTTCGTGATCTTGATCAGCAATATTCAAATTTCAAGACCATAGAAAATATACCAATCAAGGTTGGTGAGAATACAGTTACTCCTCAACAGGTATTCAGTAAGGCCGCTAGAGGTAGTCCTCTGGAGACTCATGCTGAAAATGCTGCAAGTGTGATGGGGCCTTTGCCAAAACCAAATAAGGAAGGTGGTTCTGGGACTAAGATACTAGGATCAATTCTTGGGGGTTTGGGTGGTGGTGGTGCAGGGTTATATGCACAAAGTTTGCCTGAGGCTGTAGGGGCTGGTCTTTTTGGAAGTTATTATGGCATGAACCATCTGAATGATGTTGTTCAAGCCGTGAAGAATGTTGGTGGACGTGCTGCAGCCCATCCTGCAGGTCAATGGTATTTGAAGAATCAAGCATGGCGTCCGGGGGCAGCTACTTCTGCCGATCAAGCAACACTTTTACGTCTTTTGATGGCACCACCGACGAACCCAACTTTGGTTGGTCCTCAGCAGTAATTCTAAGATCACGGAAAGCACTAATAAGTGCAGTAGTGTACCAAGCTAAGATGCTGCCAAGGAAGAGACCGTGGCCAAATTCATTAGGTGAATGCCCGGACATAGTGCACCAGAAGTAGGCAACACCAATAACTATTCCTGCTTGTAAAACATACCACATGGGTACTCCTTTGTTGAGTTTTGAATGCCTCGAAATGGTCTAGGAACATATTTTCTTCCACAGCTACCATTTGTGGCTGGCACAGTTATTTCTTCAGCTGCGGTAAACAGCAATTTTGCTGATCTTGCTGTTGCTATGACTGGCTCTTTTGCCCGTGATGGGCAATCTAGTTTTACTGGACAATTTAAACTTCCAGATGGAAGTTTAACCGCTCCAGCTTTATCATTTAATAATGAGACTAATACTGGGCTTATGAGGCCTGCTGGGCAGTTAGGTGTTGTAATTCAAGGAGCACAAGTTACTACGTTTGCTTCAACAGGAATTATAAATACCAATCTTGTATCTCCCACACTTAGTGGCATTCCTACAACTCCAACAGCGGCCCCTTCAACTAACAATACACAAATTGCATCTACAGCTTATGCTGATGCAGCAGTTGCAGCTTCACAAGCTTTTCCTTCAGGAACTGTATTGTTGTTTTATCAAGCTGCCGCACCTACTGGTTGGACGAAGCTTACTACACAAAATGATAAAGCGCTTCGTGTTGTTTCGGGTTCAGGTGGTGTTTCGGGAGGAACGAATGCTTTTTCAACTGTGATGGCACAAACAGTAGTTGGGAGTTCAACACTTTCGACGGCACAATTAGCATCTCATACTCATAGCTATACCGCGCCACAAGCAGGCATCAATGGCGCTTCAAGTACTTGTGCTTCTGGTCCCGGCGGGAGCACTACTGGAGCAGCTGGCTCAGGAACATCACATAATCATACTATATCGATGTCAATTCAGTTTATTGATATCATTTTGTGCAGTAAGAATTGATGAAAGGAAAATCAAATGCGGGTCACCATCATTGTTGATGACAGTCATGTTTATGTTGAGGAACAAGCACTCAAGGTTGATTTAACTGGACTCGACGAGGATATTCATGCTGTGCAATGGTATGGTACTGTTGGAGAAATTGAATATCGGCATGATCATATTGAAAATGTGCGTAAGGCAAATGAGCAGTTTATAGATTTTGCTCCATTTCAAGTTTTTGTTGATCGTTGGATGGTTGAAGCGCAAAAACCTGATCCAGTTCCTGTAACACCAACTACGGCAGAATTCCCAGTTAGTATAGGCCCGATGCATGTCATTGCTTAGTATGCCACTTAATACAGGAATTTTAAGGGGGGTTATCTATACCTTTGAAAAAGTTGGTGATACTCTTCCAATGCATCGACATACTGAGGCTGATGTACATATTACTATTGTTGCTCGTGGAAGTTTTCGCATACATGGTTCTGAAATTGGTAACAAAGAATATCATGAAGGTGCTGTGATTGATTGGTCACCTGATGTTGATCATGAATTTATCGCCCTGACTGATAATGCACGTGTCGTTAACATTATAAAGAATTGAACATGGTAAAGATACCACATGCAGACGAAGGTTCTATCTGTCCTTTGCATCAAAAGGATACAGCTACTGTTTGTCATTTATGTCCTTGGTGGACACGTGTGCTTGGAAAAAATCCGCAATCTGAAGAAATGATTGATGATTGGCGTTGTGCAGTTGCGTTACTTCCAATGCTTTTAATTGAGAATGCGCAACAAGGCCGTCAGACGGGTGCTGCTGTTGAAACATTGCGTAATGAATTGGTTGCTGGTGTTGTAGAAGCAGTTGGTCATGCTGCTAGAAATGTTGGAAATACTTCAACACGTCTATTAAATCCAAATCGTCATTATTAAGGAAGATACTATGCCCCGTAATGGATCAGGGTCATACAGCCTCCCACAGGCAGCATTTGTGGCTGGTACGACTATTTCCTCTGCGTCAATGAATAGTGATCTCAGTGATATAGCCTCTGCTTTGACTGGCTCGCTTCCCCGTGATGGGCAAGCAGGTATGACAGGTCAGCTTAAGATTCCTGACGGGAGTTCCATTGCCCCAGCATTATCATTTAGTAATGAGCCTAATACTGGATTTACAAGGCCTAATGTTAATCAAATAGGTGTCGTAATTGGTGGTGTACAAGTTGGAACATTTTCCACAACAGGAATACAAGGGGGCGTGCCTATTGGAACTATTGTTAGTTTTGCTGGGGCTACAGCACCAACTGGATGGTTGCTTTGTTTTGGTCAAGCCATAAGTCGGGCTTCTAATGCTGCATTATTTACCGTGTTAGGAATAACTTGGGGTTCTGGTGATGGTTCCACTACATTTAATATACCAGATTGTCGTGATTATGCTCTCGTTGGCAAAGGCGATATGGGTGGGTCTGATGCGGGGCGTTTGACTACTGCCTTTTATGGAACAAGTCCTACAGTTCTTGGAAACGTAGGTGGTGTGCAAAGTAAGGCATTGGTTACAGGAAATTTACCTCCTATAACTCCTACAGGTACAGTTGGAATAACTGATCCGGGGCATAGTCATACTTCTCCTCAACAAACTTGTGCATCTTTTGTTAACGTTGGTTCTGGTCCCGGTGGGGGATTGCAAACTGCAGTTTCTATTACCATTAATTCGAATACTACTGGTATAACAGCTTCGTTTACTGGTACTGGAGGGGGAGGATCAAGTACAGCATTTGGACTTGTTCAACCTTCAATTATTGTTAATAAGATTATTTATACTGGAGGTTAATGATGTCTTTTAATAGCACAGGAATTTATACGCCTGCTGCTGGTGCACTTACGGCGGCACCGGGAGGCATCATTAAATCTTCAGTGTGGAATGCTATCTTCACTGATATGACGGCTGCGTTCACACAAGTTGCACAATCAAGGTTCTTGCTAAATACTTTAACGGCTGCTGCTTCTGCTACATTGGGGGATACCACTAGTTTAACTTCTACTTTTAAAGATTATGAAATTGTCTTTGAAAATTTAGTACCGGGAACCACTACCGTTACACTTGAGTTTCAAGTTCATTCCGGTGGTTCATTTCAAGCTACCAGCTATCTCAGCAGTACTTTTGGTACAAATGGCACTGCCACCATTCTTGCAAATGCGGCTACAACATTTATCCCTTTAACACATACTACTGTTACTACTGGAAATAATGGAGTATCAGGAACAATAAGGATATATGGACCTGTAAATGGAGCTACTTTAGCAAAAAGTGTAACGGGAAATACAACAGCATCTAATGGTGCTGTTTTGGCTACTGTAGTCGCTGGTTTTTGGAACAACACTGCAGCACTAGATGGTTTTCAAATTCTTTTCTCATCTGGAAATATTGCAAGTGGAACAGTTAAAATTTATGGATTATTGTGATGAAAGAGAATAGAGTAATTACCCTTACTTCTATCCTTCGATGGGAAGGTAGTGACTTAAATACAGCACCGTCTGAACCCGGTGGTGCCAGTAAGTTTGGAGTGTCAGTTGATTTTTTGACTGATTATCACAAGAAGCATGGATGGCCCCGTGCCACAATCCACGATGTGTCAGTTTTAACCAATGACGACGCTATGTTGATTTATAATGAAATGCTTCTTGATCCCCTGCAATTTGATGATTTGCCTAGTGGGGTCGATTTCAGACTAGCTGATTTGACTACGAATTTAGGCATGACAGGTGGTCCAAACCTACTTCAGCTTTGCTTGGGAATGTATCCTTTGACAGGGAAGATAGACAAACAGACCATAGATCTTGTAAAATCAATTGATCCAAAGACTTTGGTTATCGCACTGAGTGCAGCGTGGATAGCCGTCAAGCATCAGAGCCCCAATTGGGGGCCAAATCCTCCTACTACTAAAACTGGTTTTGGCCATGGTTGGTCTAACAGGAACAATGCACAAAGGGATGATGCATTAGGGCTTATTAAATAGGAGAGTAACATGACCTTCAGCCTACTCTGGTTGCCTAATGTTCTAAGGGCTTGGGGTCTAACCGTCACTGAAGTACCCGGTTGGCAAAACAGAGGCCATGGTGATGAAGGTCAAGTTCTTGGTGTCCTTTGTCATCACACATGCGGGCCTCTTCACGGTGACCTTCCCGATCTTAATGTGCTCGTTGATGGTAGGCCTGATCTTGGCGGCCCGCTTTGTAATTTGGGGCTGGGTCGTTCTGGTCATTATTGGATGATAGCAGCTGGAAAAGGTTGGCATGCTGGTGCCGGTATGTGGCAAGGAATCAAGGACGGTAATGCTCACTTTATTGGTATTGAAGCTGAGAATACTGGAGAGACGAAAGGCCCCCGAGCTGAGGCTTGGCCTGCTATTCAGATGGATGCTTATAAGCGGGGTTGTGCAGCCATCCTGACACATATCGGTGCTTCAGCTATTATGTGTGCGGGGCATAAGGAATATGCTCTGCCTCATGGACGTAAGGACGATCCAGACTTTGATATGATCAAGTTCCGTGAAGATGTCAGGAAACTTATGGCTTCGTCACCGTTGATATCATGATCGAAACTGTCATAGTGCCTCCTACGCCATACCCCACAGGTTTTTTGTGGTGGTTTCGCAATGGTGATAGTTGGCATGCTCCGGAGGAAAACAATGGGTTACCTTATCTTCCTGATATAAAGAATCAAGTTTTAAGAGATTTTCTATGGTTTTGCCGCAATCCTATTGGCAATTTCATGGGCTTTGTTATTGGATTTGAAGGCATGGGCTTTGTGGTTACTGGGGAAGCCCCAGTTATGATGACTACTGGGCGTGATGCTATTCCCCAAATACTAGGCTGGCGTTCGTGTGTTATTAATGGTTGGGCTCATTATGTTAGTTTTTGGGGTCCAGTATGGTATTTGCCCAAGAACTATAAGGTAGAATTTTATTTTGGTTGGCGTCCGGCCAGTGGCGGGTTCGGCTTGAAGTTCATCCCTACAACAAGGAGCTAAAAATGTTCGCGTTAATCCTTGGTGGCCCAATTGATGCGATAGCTGGTGCATTGGCGTTGGGTGTTATGTTTGTCACAATCTGTGTTTTTGTGGTTGCCTACATCAATAAGCGTCGTTCGCGACAGGAAATTGACAATGATTTTCAATTGGCAAAAATCAAACAACACGATTACACTGTTTCGCTTGACAAGAAAACACAATTTGATCATGAGGAAGCTTTGTTAAGACTCGATGCTAATAAGCAAATTGAATTTCGCAAAATTGAGACTGGATTGATCGAAGGCAAAGTTAATAAGCCAACTGACTATGACAATGGGAGAAATTAAAATGAGTACAACCCCCACAGGCGCACAACCGACGATTGTTGCACAAGTTGACGTGCAATCCGCGTGGATAAGCAAGATAAATTGGACGCAGGCAATAGGTATTGTTGCTACTATTCTTGCAGTTGTTTCTAGTAATAAATATGAAATCCCGGCTGAAACACAGATTTCAATTGTTGCTGGCATCCAAGGCGTGCAGGCTGTTGTCACTTGGGTTATCAAGACATGGTTTACCAAGACCATTACCCCAGCATCTGCTGCTGCACCTGATGTTCCGACTAAGGTAATTGTGAAGTGAGAAAATATAAATTCAACTTACGAAGAAATACAGCGTTGACAGGAGATCGTTTCCTGCCAACGCATTTAGGTTTTTCTGATGCTCGTCCTCCAATGGTTGATTTGCGACCCATGCTTCCACCTGCATTTGATCAAGGTGAAGAGGGTTCTTGTGGGCCTAACAGTGCTGCTGCTTTTATGCGTTTTCTCTATCCTGAAGTAGTTGATGGCTTCAGCCGTCAACAGATTTACTACAGTGTCCGTGTACTTGAACATGATGTAAGTGAGGATGCGGGTGTTGAGACTAGGGACTTGTTTGCTATCTTGCGGGATGTTGGGGCAGCTCCTGAAAGTCTTTGGGGATACACGCCGTCAAACTTCAAGTTAGTTCCTACACCGGAAGTTTTATTGGCAGCAGGAAACTATAAGATAGGTTCATATAGTCAGCTTACGGCGGAAGTAGACTTCTTAGATTGCTTAGCTGAGGGCTTTCCATTCATCCTTGGATTTGAATGTTATGAATCCATAAATGGTAAGGCTTTAGAAAAAACTGGTGTGATGCCCCGTCCTGATGTTCGTAAAGAAGAGGACCTTGGTGGTCATGACGTGTTGGTTGTTGGGTATGATACCAATTTTTTAAAGAATGCTGACTTTTTAAAATCAGGCATTACCCCTTCAAAGGTGAATAATACAGCACTTTTGATTAGAAATTCTTGGGGAGAAGATTGGGGTTTAAAAGGGCATTTCTGGATGCCTATTGATTTCGGGGCTAGCCCATTGACCGGGGGCGACGCATGGTCAGGCCGTTTAGTTTAACAGGAGAGTAACATGGCTAGGAATTACATTGCACTTGCCCTTGCTACAACGCTTGTCAGCGTGAGTCTCGGGGGTTGTGCTACGGACCCAACTACAGGGGCAACTACAATTGATGTTGCTCAAATAACTTCTATTGAGGCTGAAGTTCAAAAGAATGCTGCTATCATTTGTGGGTTTGTTCCTACAATTGGCACAGTAGCTTCTGTTATTGCATCACTTGTTGGCGGAAGTGCAGTGACAACTCTTGCCACTCAAGCCGCAAATGCAATTTGTGGAGCTGTAACCCCTGCAAAGGCACAAGCAATGCGTATGGGTACCCGTCGTTTAGTTGTGCGAAGGGGTACGGCACCAACTGTTAATGGCATTCCTGTTGAAGGTTACTTCATCAGGTAATTATTGAAGATGGGGGTATTAATAAATGGTGTCTCCAGATTCAGACAATGGGAATAACGGGGATAATGGAGAAATTGAACCCCGATCACAAGCTATGTCGCTTGATAGCCGTGTCATACTATTGTCTGAACGTATCAGAAATCTGACTAGAGAGGTTAGACAGCTTAAATCAATGTTATCTTCTGATAAGAAGGAACTTGTCTTACGACTTGGTAAATTAGAAGTGACATATCAGCGGGTATTTGGAATTATCTTAGTGTTTCCAATTCTTGGTGCCGTGCTTGGTTTTATAGCGACTTATTGGTCATCGTTGTTCAAGCCATTGGTAAGGTGAGTCTATGCTCAAATTGCAGTGGTGGCATATAATTGGCATTGGCATGATGTTTCTAACAGCAAGCCTTGTCTTTATGTGGTTTGATACAACACTACCTTATGAGTTTGATGCCTCACAAAGCAAGATAACCCTGTCGCCCGCTGAGGGTGGTGGTATGCAGATTAGTGTTGAATGGAAGGCTAAAGTTAATAGGGTGTGTCCCGGTACCAAAACGCGTGAACTATTTGATCCCACGATAAGGCCGCCAGTACGACTTGCGATTTATGATCCTGAGTCGACTGAAGATCGTCAAGTTAGGACCTTTAAATTACCACGTAGGATTTCAGCAGGGCTAATTGGTTACCGGGCGCATTTGTCTTATAAATGTAATTGGTTACAGCGATTTTTCCCACTTGAATATGATACTCCTGATTTATTCTTTGAACTACCTAATCATACCGATAATTGAGGGTTGTATTGCTTAATCATCACTGATATCTTCTAATAAACAGAAAAATGGTAAGGGTTTGAAATGGATATAAATCTTTATCACTACTTCCCATCGGAGTCCGAGATCCTGAACCGATTGGATTATATTGCACAAAAATTGGATCTCATACTCAGAGTTGAACGACGAACGGAGAATGAAATGCAACTCGATTTTACTAAAATAGTTGCGGCAGCTGCCGCACAAGCGACTGTAACAAATAGTGTGCTGCAAACTTTACAAGACCTTGGTGCAAAGGTTGCGGATATTTCAGCACAGCTTGCAGCAGCGATTGCAGCAAATGATCCGGTTGCACAACAGGCTGCACAGGATCAACTTGATGCATTGGCTCAGGGTATTAGTGACAACGACGATAAGTTGGCGGCAGCCATTATTACCCCCGGACCAGCACCAGCTCCTACGCCAGCACCTACGCCTATTCCTACAGTGTAAGTATTGAATGAGATTGGGCCGTAATCATTATGACTGCGGCCCAAATAGCTTAATGAAAGGAATAGGTTATGACTGGAAGCGCGTTAATAGACTTCCTGATTGCGGTAGTCGGCCTATGCATCATCATTTATTTAATTTTCCTTGCCATTGATTTTATCACCCCTGATGATCGTTTTAGATTGTTTGCTCGCTACGCCGTAGGTGGTGCAGCGTTGTTGGTATTTCTAGTAGCTATTAAAGGTGTTTTGTTTGGGGGAGGTGGAGCTGGGATAGCGGTAAGCCCTGTTGGGGTTATTGAGTTTGCTATTGGGTTGATCGTGGTAATGGTAGTTCTCTACATCATTTACATGGTCATCGATCGCTTGGCCCCAGCTGAACTGGCTGTTCCGGTAAAATACATCATCGGGGCTATTGCTTTGATTGCAATATTGATTCTGGCAGAACGTGTGCTCTTTGGAGGAGGAAGTGTTGCCTTGACTGGGCCACACAATACCTTTCAACTCTCAAAATGAACCACCGCCTTCTATGGGTCGAACACCGAGTATTTGTCGTGGATGTTGATTCTGTATTTACTACACGAAATATTATAGTTGGAGCTGTGACGGTGATTGTAATAGTCATCGTCATTGGCCTTATTTATGCACCATCCTAGAAAGGTAAAAGATGATACGTTTTATCTTTAGTTTGTTGTTGTTAATGTGTTGTGAGACAATAGCCAAAGCGCAAACTTGTGGCATGCAATTGGGTGGTACAGCTATCTTTTGTGAAACTTTTGACAATAAAAATCCTGGCATCCAAAGTCGCACCGGTGATCTTGATCCAAATGTTTGGGGGGTATCACGTGCTGGTCTGGTTAATCTCGGTCAAGGCTTTTATAATGAGTGGTCGGTGGCTACTACGCTTCAGAGTTGCAATGGGCCAATTACTGTTACAGCACCCACTCATGATATAATGATTTGTAATGGTCAGCTTCGTGAAGCAACTAATGATAACCCAACTGGCCAGTTTGATGCTGGTGACGTATCTACATTAGCAATGTATCCAAAACAGCCATTTGATTTTGTTGGAAGAACTGGTACTGTATCTTTTGATGTCAGCAATGACTCGTTTGGGACACATTCAGCATGGCCAGAATTTTGGCTAACTAACCTTCCTGTTCCAACTCCATTCAATCATTTTGACTCATGGCAATCCCTTCCACAACATGGCTTGGGGGTACGTTTTGCAAATGCAGTCGTTGCAGGTCAATGGGGTCTCTGCCCGAATGGTAACAATTTAGATAAGCCACGTTGGACTGTTGATTCCGCTGTTGCTGTTCGAAATTACATTATGGATGATACGATTGGGTTGGGGGGTGTTCGAACTAATATGGCACTTCAGATACTTGATTGTGTTATTGCATCACCAAATAATTCAGGGGTTATGAATCATATAGAACTTAAGATCTCTCAAAATCAAATTGATGTTTATGCCACTGATGCGGGTGTTGCTCCATCTCCGGCAACTCTCAGGAAGATAGCTGTTGTTACCAATGCGAACCTGTCATTTTCACGTGGATTGATTTGGCTTGAAGACGTTCACTATAATGCGGATAAAGGTGGGGCACCATCACAGAGGCAGCACACATTTGTTTGGGACAACATAGCTTTTGATGGGCCATTCACCTATCGGGATTTCAGCTATGATGCTTTGGATGTCAATCAACCTGATGGAACTTCTAATGCAGTTAGTCTAGGTAAAGTATCTTTTCCTAATCAAACTACAAGCTGGAATGTCCTCAATCTACCAGCCAATCGTCAGGCAGAGGTTGTGCGTGTCCTATTCAATTTTTTCGAATACACTCCAGTTGCGACAGTCCTTAACGTGACAGTTAATGGCCACGCACATTCAGTTCCTTGGCCATACCCTGATTCGCAAGGGTTTACGTGGAAAACCTTTGCCGTGACCGTTCCCATCACGGATCTTGTGACTGGTACCAATGTTGTACAGCTTGGGTCAGACCAATCTATGGTGACTTCCAATGTCAACATCGTGCTCGTGAACGTCCCGGGTGGCATGCCAATCTTGCCCGGATCAAATAATGTGTATCCTATTGGTGCAACGACACCACCTCCGCAACCAGTTAACGGTGCGTGTGGTTCAGCTAATGGCACCACTCTAGCATCTGCCCCTTCAACTAATCTTTGCTTAGCAGGCACTTCATCTCCAGTAATGGGTACTGGGCCATGGACGTGGAGCTGCAATGGTTCAAATGGTGGTAGCAATGCAAATTGCTTGGCTCAAAAAACTGTTGTACCGCCTACAGTAGTTAATGGTGTTTGTGGATCGGCAAACGGTGTTGCTGTAACTTCTGTTCCAACTAGCAATCTTTGCTCTACTGGTAGCGTGATAGGCCCATGGAAATGGAGTGGTGGAAGTTTAAATGGAGTTGCGGACGGCCCGTGGTCATGGAGCTGTACTGGATCATCTAATGGTGGTATTACTGTAAATTGTTCTGCATCTCATAAATAATGAGTTCTAGCATGCTTGATTGTCGTTGGTTTCTATCTGGTTTTTTAGTTAGTGTTGTTTACTGGATGGGTTATGCCCATGCCAACGAATACAATCATCATCCACTACAAAACCAAGCCATTCATGAACAGTTTTATAGTACATGGAAGATGCCGGATGATAGACGGATATCTTGTTGCCATAATAGGGATTGTTCACCAGCAATGACTTATTGGAAGAATGGTCACTGGATGGCTCGTAAAGTGGAAGAGCCTGATAAGAATTTTGTACCTATTCCAGATCAAAAAATAGAACAGGAACGAGATACTCCAGATGGACGGAGTCATCTTTGTGGGAGCAGAGCATTTCCAAGTGGTGATTTTACCGTTTATTGTTTCATCGTCGGAAATGGTTCTTAGTTAATCTGTAGGATAATGCTTACGAGCGAGAAGTGTGTGTTCCAAACAATAGGGGGTGCGCTCACTGTCACTGACACGTCGTGCACCACAGAATCTGAAGTCTGATCGACGTGGATCGCCTTTCGGCCATCGGCAATGATGCCATTCAAGTTCCTGAAGGGTCACTTCAGTTGTATCATTATCAATCATTCGTAATCTAACTCTCGTTTTAATAAGAGGTGATGTGATTGCGGGCATTTCACCTATTCTAGGTGATTGTTGAAAACCCTGCCTTGACTTACTGGGAGTCTCAACGGTTTTAACCCTACCCTTTGGGGGTTCACCACGTCTAGGTTTTAAATTGTCTTCGCTTAGCACTTTGCGTAAACGGGATATTCGTCCTGCGATAGAATTTCGAGACCGTTTTAGTTGATTAGCTATATCACCCATGGAATGGCCTTCCTTGAAGAGTTCAACAATTTTTTGATCATCTTCAGATGTGAATGGAGATATCATCTGTTTATTGATTGTCAATGGTGATTGCTGATCCATTTTGATCCTTTCTTGCGGTTATGATTGCTTCGAACTCACCAAAGTTCGTGATTGTTGTGTGGTCTACTATCCAAATGCATTTATTTTCACTTATGGCGCGTTCATAGAGCATGTTAACTAGATCAAGCATGCCTTCGGGGGATAGATGCGTAGAAGGTTCATCGAATATTTCAATGGTGTTATCTAAGCCGTGTTGGTGCATGATTAGGTTGGATAAGCCAAGGTCCCCGGCCAATTGTAAGCGTTGTGTCTCACCGCCTGACCAATTTTCCCACCTGACAGGTTCTGTGTTGGTGGGGCTTTTGATAAAAACCACAAAACCTTTTGTAATACCCCTAGATTTGTTTTCTCTTTCAACATCAAATGAAATTTGCCAATCAATCATCCCTAGTTGGGCTAAGCTGTTATTAATTTCAATTTCTAGTGTTCTAAATGCTTGTTCAATGATGAATAACCGGACGCGTTTGAATCCTTTTACCCAAAATTGAGCAGCAGCCAGTTTAGCTTGATAGGTCTGAAGTAATTTACTATCTATGTTAATAAGATCTTTTACTTGTTTTAATTGGTGATTTTTTGATAAGATATAATCTAGCCATGGATTTATTTCTTTAGTAAGTTCAGCAATTTCAATTTCAAGATGGCAAATTTTTGTATTTAACAGTTTGAGTTCGGCTTCTTTATCTCTTATTTCATTTATTTCATCAGTTAGAGAATTAATCTTGTTGTTGGTTTTTACAAGAAGTTTCATACACATGCTGTGATCTTCATCAATTTGAAAGATTGTGTCTTTAAGATTTTCAAGTATCAAGTTCAAATCATGCTTCAATGTGCTTAAGTGTTGCTTATCTACTATTTGTAAGCAAACGGGGCAGTCACTTTGAAGTTTATTAAATTCAGCAAATCGTTCTTCATGAACTTTTATTTTACCCAAGCATACAGATCGTTCTTGGGATGTTTTTTGTGTGCTAGATAGATATTCGTCACGTAGTCCTTCTAGTTTTTTAAGATTGGAAAGATTTTCATGTTTTATGTCAGTTAGTTTTTCATCCAAGGAAATGGCTTTATCAACTACTCGGGACAGTTCTTTTGCTGCTGTTTTAATTTTTACTTCCCTGTTATTATCAAAAGTATCTGCGGATGCCCTGTAATGCCTTAGATCATCTTCATAGGCATTTATGTAGTTACGAGATTTAGCAATTGATTTTTCAACATCTTCTATTTGATAATTTAACCCGTCTACCTTGTAACCAGCTGTTTCACTTTTTTGTAACCAAAAATCTAATCCCATAATGTCAGAAAAAAGAGTTAGTTTGGCTGATGGTGTTAATGAAAAAAAGGATTGCCCAAATTGAGCATTGATTACAGAATAAAGGAACGATTCAAAATTAAGCCGTATGTGGGTCTCCAGCTCGGTCTGATCTACTGGCTTATCATTCAGCAAAAGACTATTAGGCTTTTGAGTGCGTTTGACTTGCAGCTCTTGTTGACCGACAGTTAATTCTAATGTGACAGAACAGCCGATGTCATTGCCCCACGAGAGTACTTCATTAGCTTTTAGTTTACGTGTGGTAAGCCCGTAGAGGCACCATGTTATAGCGTCTAAAAAGGTGCTTTTCCCGCTACCATTGGCTCCAAGGGCAGGTTCACTTAGATTTTTACCTGTGAAGTAATACAGTCCTACAGTTTGTGGGAATTTAAATTCATGAATTCCCACATAAGATCTGAAATTGTCGAGAATAATAGAATTAAACTTGAACATTATGGCTCTGAAATTTGGGTTAAGGATCGAACCCTGTTCATCCAAACAACTTGACAGGTATCACACAAGTCCACACTTCCTATTTCAATTGAATTGTTTGGTAGGGGTGCTGCCCCTTTTATTTGTTGTCCACAGTTTTGTTGGTTGTTTACAGGGACACTCTGACTGATACCAAGACTTGTGGTGTGTTGGTGGCTAGGGTCTCCCATACCAAAGAAAGCATGGTGTGGCCCAAAGTCGAATCTTTTTGCATTGTGGGCGGCATGGCCACAGTGATCGCAATACACTCTAACTACCATTTAGAATCTCCATTCCTGTTTCTTTGACAAAGTTGGATACTTTCTCAATTTTACAGAATTGTTCAAATATCTGAACATGCCCTGTCCGTTTTTCATTTAAGTGAAGCCGTATGCTTTGTACGGTTTGAACCTCTACCTTGGCCCCAAAAACTTCAAGTTTTAGTTCTTTGCAAGCATCAAGCACCTGTTGTTTAATACGTTTCCAGTCAGTAGCTTCCTCACGAGTTATTTTGATGGTCAGTTTTACCTGATCATTTTCTCTTAGTTGACTATTATTAAGGATATCTTCAGCGTCACAGATAGTCAAAGACCATTTGTAGGGGGCACTGAAACATTTGTTAACAGTTTGTCCATTTTTAGCTATCCAGAGCACCCGTGGTGTGAAATCATCACCAAAGCGGATATGGTAGGGGCACCCAACATAGGTCACTTGTCCTTGTGTCTGAGGGCGGTGTACGTCCCCGGCATACACTCCTAGCGGCGGTTTCAAAGACTCAACCAGTGAGGCTGACAAGCCCGATAAACGTACCCCTGACTCGGCTATAGCACCTTCAAAAGTTTGGTGAACCAAAAAAGCAGTTGGATTTTGGTCTGCCACTGATTTAATGGCCTGATCAAATTCGGCTTTAGTGCGGTAATGCGGAATTAGGGCTATTGGTGTCTTGAAATTGACAAGATATGGTTCAGTTATAAATTTGATACCTTCAATATGATTAAGGAATTTGAAGAACGGGTTTTTAGGATCACGGTAATCGTGATTACCCATGACAATGTAGACAGGTGGCTGAAGCTTCAACAATCCACCGACTATTTTATTGACTAAAGTAGCTGAATGCCGATCTTTTTGATTAGTTAGATCTCCAGCCAAAAAGGTAGCGGCAACAGGGTGTTTTTCCTGCTGCCGCTTTATCCAGTCAAAGATACCAAATCTATAATTATCCTGCGCCCGATCCGTCAGATGGAGGTCGCCTACGATCATCCACATATGTTTCACTTTCATGATGAGCAACCCAAATAGTTGCCATAAGTAGAAGGATATTTAGCATATGGACAATTAAGCTGGCTAATGTTGGCTGTGCCATGAAGGTTGTCAGCACAACAGAGCTAATGATCATCCATGTTGATGCTTTCATTTTCATAATAACTCCTGAATTAGGTGGGGGGCTTTTCCGCGCCCCCCCGTGCGGTTAGAACTCAAACTTGGAAGTATCAACGTTAAGGCGCTTTGCCAAACGATCAAGCACCTTCTGTTCATCCTCACCAATGCTGTGATGGGCATTTGATGAAGCCACATCCAAGGCAACCAAATAAACATCTTCAGCCATTTGGCTGCCATTGGGCAACGTCAGTACCCGGTCCAGTTCACGGGCAAGCTCTTGCTTGCCACTGGCAGTCTGAGCATGGCTGAGGGCCGTATTCAGCGCATTCTCAATTTGGGCACGTTGATAGAGTGCAGCTAACTGGGTATGCCCAGTCAGTACTTCCATTGCCTTCTTTTTCTCGGAGTCTTCCAAAGTGCCATCCGCATAGGCAACCAGTGCGCAAGACGCACAGACCGCGTTGAGGAAGTCTTCAGATTTTCCATACTCCTTATTTAGTTCTTTTGCCCCACTTGAAAGGGCACTTTTGAGTGCGGACAGGAAAGACATAAGTTTTAGCTCCTACTGTTTTACTGAGTGCCGCTCAGCTCGGTCATACGAATGGCTTGCACACTTTGATGAACTTTGGCATGTCAAGGATGTACAAATCATGCGGAGTGCTGATTAGGGTCGTTCTAATGTCATGCAAACCTAGTTTGCGCATACCAGCTTTATCAAGGCATACGTGAGGATGCATGCGGTTTTGACGAGCCACTAAAAATGGAAGTTTACCGTACCGCCAAGCTTGCTCATTTATTTCAGACCAAAAAGCAAGTAGCTTGCCTTTCCCAGTAAGTAAGCCTTCATAGTCAAGTTTAGCATAAAATTTAACTTCGACAGCAAAGGTATTGATGAAGCGGTTGCCCATTGGATGGATACAAGATAGGTCTCCGACTTGTGTACTTAAACTTCGTCCTTTGGCATGTGCTATTGTTGCACGTCCCCCTGAAAGTGCGCTTCGCCAAAATACATCTTCTCTAGTTCCACTGGTCACCCATTTGGAGAGCAGGACACAAACTTCACGTTCAAAGGAAGCCCCTTTGCTTTTTCCACCACCCGGTTTCATACACGGTCTAATCTAGAACTAACATAAGCTACAAGATGTTTTTCTGTGTCAGGTACGCTGACTACATTTCCACCTAGTAAAAAATGTTCAAAATCAAACAAGAAGGATTTTATTACTTCTTTACCGCAATGAATCCACTCAGTGATTACTACTGGTTTTAATTTTTCAATAGAAGCTTGTGCCCCTCTGAGTACATCCATTTCCATGCCTTCAACGTCTATTTTTAAAATGTCAATTCGTGATAATTTGGAATCATCTAAAGCAAAACAACTTACAATATCCATGTCGTGCTTGTCATAGGATAGCTCTTGACCGGGGCCATGAACTAGTAGACCGTCACGCATGGCAATTCCACCAAAATTGGAAAGGACTTCATAGTTTATTCTAGGGACACACATAGTTCCTGATACATTGGAAATAGCTCCGTGAACTGCTTTGACATTCATGCAATTATTTAATGCAACATTTCCTGCCAATGCGTAATAGATGCGTTCTTGTGGCTCAAAAGCTGTGATATGCCCCCATCCCTTGCAGTGTTTCGCCCATGGTATGGTGCAGGTACCTACGTTGGCCCCAACGTCAATAATGTGGACTTTTTCGCCATAGAGAATGCTGCATTGTGCACTTAGGTCAGTATCAAGGGACACAACTTCATGTTCATGAGTTCCAAGCATGAGTAGTTGCCAACTGACACCTGTATCCATCCTGCTGATAATCATGGGGCCGTAAGCGGTAGAGGCTAGGATAAAAGGTGTCATAGATCGGGGGCTTTCTTGACCGGCCACTTTTTAGCTAGTTCAATATGGTCAGTAGTTGCCTCAATAATGCGTGGGTCACCCATGTCGGTTCGAACTAATTTTCTGTAATGTTGCAATATTTTGATAAAGTGTTTGTCCTGCGCTCGAAACAAAAACACTGGTTCATCATCTGGGATAAGTCCGGCTGGATCTTGAATGCGGTCATAATCTTTGCGTGCGTGTTTCATGCGTATTTCTGCCTTTTTGGAAGAAAAGTAGTTTCTACTTCAGCCCATACTTCCTTGACTGCTTTGGCTGCTCGTGCACGTTCATCGGCATAGTCAGACGAGTTAAGGTCAGCAAGGCTTTTTACATATTCTTTGTATTCACCTTTTTTCAATTCAAGGGTATCAAGCCTATCCACCTGATTAAGCCAAGTAACACTTGCCAAAAGATCATTGATGCCAAAGCCAAATTCAAAGATAAATTGTGCTTCACGGAAGGGCATCCCTACTTTGTTTTTCTTGACCTTGGCTAGAATTTCAATGCCGTAAGGTCGTTCTACCTTGTTGATGGTTCGTCTTAGTATTTTGATATGGGCAAGCCAGAACACTTGGCTGGCGTAAAAGTCCAAAGCTTTTCCACCGCTGCGTTTGTGCTTCTCACCAAACATAGCACCAATATTGTCCCGCACTTGGGACACAATGAGTAGTAATACATTTGCTTTTGCCTGTTTACGTGTGATCTTACGAAACATCTCACTCATTTTCTTGGCTTTGGCAGCACCAAATGAGGCTTTGTCTATGTCACGAGCCATTTCAGCTTCGTCTGATAAGGCATCAAAGGAGTCAAGGACATATAAGCCCGGTTCACCCTTTTGTGCGTCACAGAACGCTTCAAAATCGTTGTGGAAGTCCTCTACGGTGATAATGGGATTTTCACGGTCGCCAAAATCAATCCTATCAATGGGCAAGCCCATGGCTTCAGCATATTCATCATCCCACGCTTCTTCAGTTTCTCGATAGGCAATTTTGGCTTTGGGAAATTGAATTGAGAAATTGATCATGACTTCGGTGGCAGTACCGGTTTTGGCTGTGCTCTTATCACCAACGACATTGACTGTACGGCCTAATGCTGCTCCACCTCCAAGTGCGCAGTCAAGAAGGGTGCATCCGGTACTGACAAACTTGATGTTTGCTTTTTCATCCGTAAAGTATGAGTTCTTCGGTTTTGCTGTTTGTACTCGTACTCTTTTGGCCATGAGTTTATTTTCCCCATGTCCATTGCCAGTAAATGAACCGGGCAACAGCGAGTACAATTAAGATAATTAAAAGCCATTCATGCCACGGCATCTTTATACCTTATCCGAATTTGGGAGCATTGGCATAAGCTTGTTCGAAGTTGGCACGACATACGTTGGTGAACTGTTCAGTAGTCATCCCAATGTCCACACCCAAGATGGCTGCCCATTGTGAAAATGTTATAACGCCAAGACGGTATAGCCTAACTTGATCAACTGTTGTGTCAGTAGTTTGTTCTGCCCAAAAAGCACGAATATCTTTAAGCATCTTTACACCCAAAGCATAATCAGTTTTTTGTTCAGAGGAAGGTGCTGGAGGTTGTGCATTAATTGCTTTTGGCATGTCTATCCTTAAGAAGTTCAAACCAAGTACGATATCCTGCCCGGTTAATAATTTGTCGTTCACGTTCCCAACGAGCATAAGGTATCGAGTCATTCATGGGCGGGCAAATATCTTTACCCGCCCGTTTTATTATTTCGTCACGCTTAGTCGTCTGTGCTACGATTGCGACGCCTCGCGATACGTTCACGGAGGCTGCCGTTACCTTCCTCATCCTCAGTGCTTGACTCTCTTGTACGGCGGGTCGAAGGGGGGTCTTCAGATTCATTCTCTTCAGGGGCTGGACGTGCACGCCCCCGGTTTCGGTTCCTTGAGTTTTCTTCAAGCTGATCATCATCAGGGTCATGCCGTGGCCCTCGTTGTCGAGGTGTTGTTTCAGGCTCATCCTCTTCAGGATCGGGTTCACGACGTGTACGGCTACGACGAGGCGGTGTTGTTTCTTCTTTTACTGTTCGTCCACGACGTTGAGCAGATTCATCATCATCTTCATTTTGACGTCCTGCCTGACCGTCAAAAGTTGCTTTGATATGGTCATAGTCGTAAAAATTTAAAGTTTCTGGTATAGGATTGTCATAAATTAAATCAAGCCAATCTTGTTCTAATCCTTCATCCTCATGAATGTTTGAAGCTTTAAGCACTTTCATCTTACTTGGGTCATAGGTGGTATTAAGCCCAGTACCTTCACGATAGAACCGCACGTCGTGTCCATCAGCTGTGCCGTCAATGAAGATAACGTCCTTGGTATCTTCATCAATGCAAAGATTGGCAAGTGACTTGTCAAATGTGAAAGGTGCTGCCCAAAGTAGGGGTCCTTCCTCTTCATCATTTCGGTCAATTCCTTGAAGGCCTCAATGAAGCGGAGTTCCCTTGCATCTGGCTGACTGGTCTAACCCGCGCGCAACTTGATGAGCCGCGCCGCCGCCTGGGCCACGAGGATCCCTTCATCGGGGAAAGCGGTTGCGGCGTCTACCTCCCCGAAGACTATTTCCACTTGAAATCAGGAAATACCATTCGACTCGGCCGCTTCACCTGTATTCCTGTCGCAAAACCGCAGCCCGCCGCCGCCGAAGCCCTGGAAGAACTTTCCAGCGATCTCGGCGTCGCGGCCGTCTCGCTTCGCAGCCTATCCCCGCGCGAACTGGT
>Ga0137403_10002575_pt1 | contig 22132 bp, 23 predicted proteins | sample CZOMad2_1_16fung_FD_122057 | JGI IMG/M metagenome (GOLD analysis project Ga0137403, IMG submission 122057) | Vadose zone soil fungal communities from Angelo Coast Range Reserve, California, USA - CZOMad2_1_16fungal (Hybrid Assembly) | ecosystem: Environmental > Terrestrial > Soil > Vadose zone...
CTGCTCCTGACGATCTTTGCACCGTTGCAGAACTCAAATCATGGCTGCCCAACCAGGGCAACAATGACGATGTCACTCTGCAAAGCCTTATTTCCAATGCCAGCCTGCAAGTGTTGCAGTACATCGATCGCCCGCACATTCTGTCGTCGGTGCTGGGCGCGCTGACGGAAAACTATGACGGCAACGGTTCCGACCGTCTCTTGCCGCGCAATTTCCCCATCATTTCCGTGAGCAGCGTCAGCATCGATGGCGTGGGTATTCAGCTGGCGACAACTCCTACAACCGCAGGCTATTTGTGGGACGGCCGGCGCATTCTGCTGCGCGGCTTTCGCTTCTGCCGCGGCGTGCAGAATATCCAGCTTTCTTATGGTGCAGGCTACCCGACTGTGCCGATCGACCTGAAGCAGGCAGCGATTGAGGCGTTTGCTTTGACTTATCGCCAGCGCGTGCGCATCGGCGAAAAATCCAACAGCATGGGCGGCCAGGTGACGATCTCATTCGACATGAGTGATGTGCCGCCGCGTTCGATGGCCGTTTTCAGCCAGTACAGGAGGTTGGCGCTGTGATTAGCGTAAAGATTGACGATTCAGCCGTGCAGCAACTGCAGCAGCGGCTTGCCGGACTCGCGCCTCGTCTGGTGGCCGACGTTTATAAGGCGCTTCAGCCGCTCATTTATCAATCGCTGCGCAACGCGGTACCGAAATATTTTGCGGGATCAGCGGGCAAAGGCGGTTCCAGTGACGTGCTGACCTCGCGCAGTGGCAAGCTTCTGAATTCTGTCTTGCAGTCGATTGAGACCAAAGTTGATGGCCAGAGCCTGACCGTCAGCATCGGATCGAAGCTGCCGTACGCCGGTATTCACGAATATGGCGGCTTCGCCGGTCGGCGCGGGCCATATAAGAAAAAAGATGGGCATCGCTCTTATATCCGACCACGGCCTTATCTGCGTCCGGCAATCAATGATCTTCAAAAGGCATTGCCTGCTCTGCTTGAGCAGGCGATCCAGCAAGTTCAGGTGTCGGAGTGATTTTTCCCCGCGAGCAAATTTATTCCGCGTTGTTCTCCACGTTGCAGAGCGCGCTCCTAACGCCGGCTGGTCCGTTTAAAACGGTCAGCCGGCGCTGGCAGGATCCATCGCAGCTTTCGCCCGCGGACCGTCCGTCGTTGTACCAGGTGCAGAAGGACGAACTCACAGGCACCAGCGTGAATGGTCTTCCCATCCACGCCAGATTGGCGGTGGATCTTGTGTTGTACACCGCGGGTGACAGCGAACCAAATTCGGTCCCGTCCACCGAACTGAATGCGCTGTTGGATGCAGTGGAAGCGGCCATTCGCAGCGCGACGCCGGGGATAGCGCAGTCGCTGGGTGGCAAGGTTTCGCACTGCCGCATTGAGGGGAAGATTGAGATCGTCGAAAACGTTGTTGGCTCCATGGCTCTCGCCGTTGTGCCCATAGAAATTCTCACCACCGCTTAGACACCACATCCAGTTCACAAACCGCAGTCGTTCCGCGGCTTCAATTTATGGGAGTGCAGGACCGGCTCCCCAAAAGGAGAAAGAAAAAATGTTTGAATTTGGCGCAGGTACCTTGTGGGGCTTTCCCGTAGGCGGCAATACCGCTGCGAACCCCACTCCCATGAAATTCGGAACGCTGCAGGATGTTTCGCTCGATATCTCGGGCGACGTCAAGCAGCTTTACGGACAGAAACAGTTTCCTGAGGCCGTGGCCCGGGGAAAATGCAAGATCACCGGCAAGTCAAAGTTTGCCGCCATCAACGGCAAAATGCTGAACGACTTGTTCTTCGGCCAGACGATGCCCGTCGGCATGAAACAGGTGTCTCTTGATGAATCTCACGCCATCCCCGCAACGCCTTTCCAGGTGACGATTGTCCCGCCAAACTCCGGCGTGTTTGTGCAGGATTGGGGAGTACGTTACGCGGCCACCGGGCTTCCATTTACCCGCGTTGCTTCTGGCCCCGTGGTGGGACAGTATTCCGTCACTGCAGGCGGTGTTTACACGTTTGCATCGGCGGATAACGTCGCTGGCGCTGTAGCTCTTATCAGTTACACATACTCGCTTGCGGCTGTCGGATCACAGCTCAATATCACCAATCAACTCATGGGCTTCGCGCCGACCATCCAGGTGCTATTGGAAAACGTGTACAACGGAAACCAGTTCAACGTGCTGCTGTATTCGGTGGTGGCGTCGAAGCTCAGCTTTGCTACTAAGCAGGAAGACTTCATCATCCCTGAGTTTGACTTTGAGGCCTTTGCCAATGCCGCCGGCCAGGTCATCGACATGTATTCCAACGAATAGCTCTCTCCAAGTGCGGGCCGGGCTCCTTGCCGCACCCGCTTTTTTTATACAACGGCTTTGCCAATTTCTATCAGGAGGAAATCATGCTTAAGCAGCAAACTGTCCCCACATCGCTGGGACAACTTACGGTCTCATCGCTCACGCTCGGTGAGTTGCGCCAGCTGGATTCGTTGTTCCAGGAAAAACCGTCCGCCGAAAATTCCGGGCTGGCTTCCTTGCTCCGGTATTTGCCGGTAATCCAGAATGCCGTAAGAAAAGTCCACCAGGACCTGACCGCAGAGCAGCTCGAGAGCGGCCTCACCTTTGACGACTTCACTGTTCTTTTCAATGCCATGCTTGAGGTGTCCGGACTCAAGAAGGCGACCGCGGGGGAACCGATTCCGGTACCGGTATAGCCGATTGGCCGTTTGTTTTTGGCCACGTCGCCACCGCTACCGGATGGACCATGCGCGAGATCGAGCAGCTGACTTTGTGGGAACTGAACGACCTGATGGCTTACTGGAAAGACTATCCGCCCACTCACGTGCTGGTGGCGGCTTACCTGATGGGCGGCAAGGGAAAAGGGGCCGGCAAGAATCGGCGCCAGGCTGCCGGACACTTTGATGAACTCACGCAGGCCGTGTCTTTCGCCGGCGGAAGCGTCAGCAAAAAACTTCCGCAGATCTATAAGACATAACTTTTTAAAGCATAACTCGCTCACGGCAGGATGGAGCTCTTTAGAATGTACGTTTGATTGGTGTAACTAATTTTGATCTTTACAACCGGTGAAACGTTCCATTAGTATCTCGCAGTTCCCGAGGAGAGTTGCTCAATGCGCAAGGCGGTCGTACTGTTACTGTTTGTCTTATTGGGGTGTTCCGGCAACAAGTTGGATCAGAATACCGCCGAGGGATTGATGAAGCGTATTCTATTGTCCAACCCGGCCAGGTTTAGCCTCGATGTGGGCCGGGTTGGGACCCAGTGCCCCTACCTGAATTACAAAGGTCAGCAAGCGGAACTGCCCCTCGACCTAACGCCTCAATCGCAGCCCACTACCGTCTTTGCCGAGAGCGCCGGATACATCACAGTGAACGCGGACGGGAATGGATTTTGGAAGGTCGCTTTGACGGACTCAGGCAAGAAGCTCCTTCAGGAAAGTGGCGGGAAGCACCTCAGCAATGCCGCACTGAACGGGTGTGACTACGAAACCGATTTTCTCAACGTTGCTGTACCGGAACTGGTCAAGGTGACCGCAATCACCCCTGACGAAAATTCTACTGAAATCGCCTTTGTATGGAAATGGAATGTGACCGATCTCGGAAAAGGGTTGCGCCAGGATGGAAAATTTTATTCCATGCTGGCTCCGCCACAGCGCGAAAGAATGCAGCGCTCTATTAACCATATTGACTTTGGTTTCCAAAAGATCCCGCTTCCCGTGCCTCCGGAAGGCTTCACCGCAACCGGCAACGTTCGCGTGAGAAAAGGCGAAAACGGCTGGGGCCCCGCATAAGAAATCTCATTCCTAACGAAAGCAGCCTTCGGGCTGCTTTTTTATTGGTCACGAAATCTGTCTGGAGAACCAAGCGCATGTCCGAAATCATCAACATCGAGATACAGGCCGATCAATCGGGAGCCGAAGAAGCTCTCCAGCAGGTCAACAATTCGCTGAAGGAAGGAAAAGAAGCCGCCGAAGCACTGAGCCATGTTCTTGATGGCGACCTGGCGGACGCTTTCAAGTCCCTGGGCGAACTGGGCAAGACGCTGGGAGTCACGCTCGATCTCGCATTTAGCCCGGCTGAAATCATCGCGTTTGTTCAGGTCATTGCCGATGTAACCGACAAGCTGAGCAAGCTGATCGCAGACACCTTCATCTATACCGACGAGCAAAAGGCCCTGGATGCCCAGATCAAATCGTCAAATCTAGTTATCGCGGGTTATGCAACGGATATCAAGAAGCTGGACGATGAATTCGAGAAGATGGGTAAGACCGCGTCGCAGAAGACCGCGATCGATATCGCAAAGCTGAAGTCCGAATTGAAAGCCGCCAGCGAGGCAGTGTTTACGCTCACGGGAGACCTGAGGCAGGCGAAAGAGAACGCTGGGGATCGCAACCTCATTAATGCGCTGGGCAACGCAAACGCCATACCAGGTTTGAATGACATGCTCGGAGTGGCGCAACAGCATCTAAAACTCCTTCTCGCCCAGATGCGCAATCTCAAAGAGGCGTTCCGGGAGCAGCACGCCGCCGAATCAGAAGTAAATGCTGAAGCACAGAAGAGTAAGGCGGCATTCGAAAAAGCGCAGAACGATAAAGTTAATACCGTAAATACGACCACCACGGCCATTATTGCAATTGACGAAAAGGGCAACCAGCAAACAATGGCGGCAGATTTTGCCGCAATCAAAGCGGAGAACGATGTTGTCATCAAAGCCTCGAATCAGCAACTCCAGACATGGGATGAAGGCTACAAAGGCCAAATCGAAGTCGCCAAGATCGCCAGCGAAACCAAAATCCAGCTGATCACGCAGGACTTTGAAAAGGGCAAGATCACGCAGCAGCAGGAAATCGCACTGATCGCCAAAGCGAAACAGGATGAGCTTCAACTGGAGATCTTCTATCAGCAAAAGCGGCAGGCGCTTTGGGACAATGATCCGAAGAAAGTCCAGGAAATCCAGAACCAGATAAACAAGATCAAGGCACAGGGCGAGTTGGTTGCGGCCAAAGCGCAGACTGACAGTCTGCGGTTGCAGCAAAAAAATCTCGACCAATTTTTCTCCAGGGCCAAGAGCGCCATGGATCAATCCATCAGCGGCTTTCTCAAGGGGACTGAGAGTTTTGCTAAAGCCTGGCAAAACATGTGGGCGGACATGGTGGTTTCCATGGTGCAGAAGCTGGCAGACATGATGCTGAAGTGGATTGAGCATCACGTAGCCATGCTGGTGATACATACCACAGAAAAAGAAGGCGAGGTAGCAGCGGACGCTTCCGCGGCGGCCGAATCAAAAGGGATCAGCCTGGCTGATGCTATCGCCAAGATTCACCACAGCGCGGCAGCAGCAGCCTCGCGAGTGTACGAAGCGGAAGCGCCTCTTGGACCGGTTATCGCCGGACTGCTGGCTGCTGGAACCTATACGGCTGTGCTGGGTTTTGGGGCAATGGCATCCGCCGAGAGCGGCCAATACTACGTCCCGAACAATCAGCTCACCATGCTGCACCCCCAAGAGATGGTGCTGCCGGCGGGAATCGCCAACCAGATGCGCAGCGTTATTGGCGGTGGCGGTGACGGGAGCGGCGGCTCCGGCGTGACCGTGGTCGTGAATCACTCTGTCAGTGCGGTAGATGCTGCTTCATTCCAGGGCCACATTCGCCGGCACGGCAACATGATCGCCAATGAGGTAACGCGGGCGCTCAAGCGGAAAGGAGTCAGATGAGCAACCTTCTCTTTCCAAAAATTCGCGGGCTCGGCTGGAGTATCACGAAGAATCCCACGTTCGCGACAGAAATCCAATCCTCACTCGCCGGTCGCGAAGTCAGGGTGCAGAACTTTCAGAACCCAATCTGGGAGTTCACCCTGGCTTATGAATATCTGTTGAACGATCCTCGATCCAGAGACGAAAACGAGCAGACGCCACTGGAAACGCTGATTGGCTTCTTTCTAGCACGGGGCGGGCAGTTCGATGATTTTCTCTTGAACGAAAGCGACCTAACCGGCCGGTTGGAAGATTCGGTTTTCTCCGGCCAGCCCATCGGCACGGGAGACGGAGTAACAAAGACGTTTCAGCTTGTGCGTAACTTCGGCGGATTTCTTGAGGCTTGCCAGAACCCAGCGAACCAGGCGGCGACGATCTATGTGAGCGGACGTACGCCGCCCCTTCAGGTTCAGGGCACGGATTACACCATCGCCCTGGGACTGGTGACGTTTACCGCAGCTCCGGCGAACGGCGCCGCGATCACGGCAGACTTTACTTTTCTGCATCGTGTCCGCTTCGATACTGGAACATCGCGCAGCGGAAAAGAAGGAATCGAGCTCTCGAATTTCTACTTCAACCTTTACGAGTGCAAGGAAGTGCAGTTGATTTCAGTTAGAAAATAAATCGTTTTTTACCACAAAGGACACGAAGGATCACAAAGGTGCTTCGCTCACGAGCCACAAACCCTCGTGTTCCTTTGTGTCCTTTGTGGTTAAAGGTTTGCTATGAAAACACCGACAAATATCGGCGGCAACAATTTAGTTACGTGGCTCCAGAGCGCAACAGAAATCCGCATGGCAGACCTCTACACCATCACTCTCAAGAGCGGCACGGCGTTGCGCTACACAACCTGGGACGCGAACCTGACGGTGCTGGGAAACACGTTCCTGACGGGCCCGCCGAATATTGCTCGATCGGCGATAGAAGAGAAGCTTGGCATGGACGTGGCGACGCTGGAGATCACGATCGAAGCCAGCCTGTCCGACACGCTCAATGGCATGCCGATTCTCCAGGCTATTGGCCAGGGCTTTTTTGACGGCGCAGCGTTTCGAATCGACCGCCTGTTCATGGATTCTGCTTCGAACCAGATTGGCACGGTGTTGAGGTTTTCCGGCTTCATCGGCGCCCTGGACGAACTCACGCGCTCATCCGCCAAGCTGACCGTCAACGCCGGCACGGCCTACCTGAGCATGCAACTTCCGGCGCTCATCCTGCAGCCAGGCTGCACGAATACGCTCTTCGATGCGCGCTGCGGATTGGCGAAAACCAGTTTTGCCGACAGCCTTGTGGTCCAGGCGGGAAGCACTGCCAACAAGATCATCACAACCTCGGCACGGCCGGATGGCTATTTCGACAATGGCCAGCTTGTATTCACCAGCGGCCCGAACAATGGACTGGTGAAAGCTGTCCGCCAATACCAGGGCGGATTGATGTCGTTCAATTCTCCGCTGCCGTTCGCGCCCAACGCGGGGGACACTCTCACTGCCTACCCGGGTTGCGACAAGAGACAAGTCACCTGCTCCGGAAAGTTTGCCAACCTGGTGAACTTTGAAGGCTTTCCTTACGTGCCTGCACCGGAAACTGCAATCTAGGAGGATGGCAAATGGAACGACTGACGATGGAGCAGCGAACGAACATTGTGCGCACTGCCAAAGAGTGGCTGGGCACGCCATATCACCATCATGCGCGGGTGAAGCGGGCCGGTGCGGATTGCGCCATGTTTCCGCTGGCTGTGTACCAGGAGTGTGGCGCGCTGCCGCGGGAATATGAGCCTCCGCATTACTCGGTGCAATGGCATCTGCACCGAAGTGAAGAACTTTACCTGAAGGAAATCGAAAAGTTTGTGGTGGAAATTGAAACACCGCCGCGGCCTGCCGATTTCATCGTGTTCCGATTCGGGCGCACGTTTTCCCATGGCGCAATCGTGGTGGAATGGCCGATCGTAATCCACTCTTACATTCCTCATGGCGTTCTTCTGAGTGACGCCTTGCGCGATGGTGAACTGTTAAGCAGGGAATACAAATGTTTTGAAGTGCAGTCAGTGGCGGCGAGGGAAGCTGGTAGTCGGGTCAGCGCAGCTTCATTGCTGACAAGCAGCTATTAACCACGACAAGACGAGGTCATGTATGGCTCTGATGGGCGGAAAAGGCGGCGGGAAGGGCGCTCTCGCGGCAAAACCGAATCTGCTTTCTGCCTTGCGCGTGCAAACCAGTTCTTACGGGCAGGTGATACCGATCCTTTACGGACAGAACCGCATTGCAGCGCGGCTGATCTGGGCTGGTGACTTTGCGGCCATTCCGCACACATCCACAACTAAGGTAGGCGGCAAGGGGCTGGGCTCCGGCGGCGGCAACGCAATTTCGAATACGACTTACACATATCAGACCGCAGTCGCCATGGCGCTTTGCCAGGGGCCAATCTTGAATATTCACAACGTCTGGGACACTAAGGGAAAATTGACCATGATTTCCGCCACGGTGCCCTTTACTGTTCCCGGCGGCGGCGGTGGGATTACCGTTACACCTCCAGGTGGCGGCGTGTTTCATTCGCACCGTGGAGTAGGCCGAGCGGACGCTTACAGTTTCTCGCAAACCGACTTCGGCTCAGACGGCTCAGTACCTTTTTCCGGAACGCAGCAGACGCCCATGACGCAGGTAGGCAGTTCTCCCGGCGCCGGACAGTTCACGCAATCGGGCGCGGCTTTTGCTTTCTCCGCGGCGGACGCCGGCAAAGTTGTCACCATCAGCTATGTCTATTCTGTTCCTGATTCCAACTCGAACGGCCAGCCGCAGCAAAAGCTGAGCCTTACGCTGTTTCTGGGCTCGCGTCCGCAGACCGCATGGAGCTATCTGACTTCGGCGCATCCTGGACAGGATCTTGGATACAACGGCATCGCCTATGTCGCCGCATCCGCCATGGATCTGGGCGAGAGCGGCACGCTGCCGAACCTGAGTTTTGAGGTGCTGAGCGCTATCACTTTCGGCGCGGGCATTGCCGACGCTGAGCCTTCCGTGATTATCGCCGACATCCTGGCTAACCAGTTTTACGGACTGGCCGGCGTGGTCACTCCGGGCGATCTCACGCAATACAAAAATTTCTGCACTGCCAACGGGCTCTTTCTTTCGCCGGTGCTGGACGCGCAAAAAGCCGCCAGCGACTGGATACAGGAAATCCTTGATATCACCAACGCCGCAGCGGTGTGGAGTGAAGGCGTTCTGAAAATCGTTCCTTATGGCGACACCACGGCCGTGGGCAACGGAGCAACGTTCATTCCCAACACGTCGCCCATTTATGACCTGACCACCAGTGATCTTTTGACGCCTGTGCTGATCAAGCGGCCATCCGTGGCAGACGTGATGAATTCCGTCTCGATTGAATTTGCCAATCGCGCCAACGACTATAACCCGGACGTGGCGGAAGACAAAGACGAGGCCATGATCGCGCTTTACGGTTTGCGGAAGGCGTCACCAGTTCAGGCGCATTCGATCACGACAACCACTGTGGCCAAGTTTGCGGTCAATCTGCTGCGCAAGCGCTCGGTTGAAATCCGGGCGACATATACGTTTTCTCTCGGCTGGCAATTCAACCTGCTTGAGCCCATGGATCTGGTAACGCTCACCATCCCTGAACTGGGATACAACAAGAAGCCCGTGCGGATCACCGCCATGCGGGAAGACGATTCCGGCAAGCTTGAAGTGGACGCCGAAGACTTCCCCTGGGGCACTGCAACGCCTACGCTTTACCCGCATCAGACAGGAACGGGGTATGTGGCTCAGGCCAATTCTGATCCCGGCGCAATTTCAACGCCGATTATCTTTGAAGCCAATGACCGGCTGAGTTTGACTGGCAACTATGAAGTGTGGCTTGGCGCCTGCGGTCCCACAGTTGCGATCACCGGAGCAACGAATATCGCGGGCACGCCCATCAAGATCACGGCCACTGGGCACAAGTTCAAGAGCGGACAGAAAGTGACCATCGCCGGCGTTGGCGGGAATACCGCGGCAAACAGCACATGGACGATCACGCAGATCGATCCTGATAATTTCACGCTGGACGGCTCCATCGGCAACGCGGCTTACACTTCCGGAGGCGTTGCGGTGAATCAGGATTGGGGCGGCGCGTCGGTATGGGTTTCACCGGACAACAGCAACTATGTGCAGATCGGCAAAATGTACGGACCGTCGCGTATGGGAGTGCTCACGGCGCAACTGGTGTCATCGGCTGATCCTGATACCACGCATACGATTGCCGTCGACGTCACGCAATCATCGGGGACGCTCAACTCCGGCACTCAATCAGACTGTGACAACTTTCGCACTCTCTGTTATGTGGATGGCGAACTCATCAGCTACGAAGACGCGACGCTTACCGGTGCTTATCGTTATGACCTGGGCGCGCACGGTTCGCCGGCATCCATTACCGCGGCCAGCAATGCCAGCCCGATCAAGATCACCGTGGCGAACCATGGCTTTGGCTCCGGCGAAACGATAGTGATCGCCGGTGTGGGCGGAAACACGGCGGCAAATGGAACGTGGGCCATCACCCTGGTCGATGCCAACAATTTCACTTTGAACGGCAGCACCGGAAACGGCGCGTACACATCGGGCGGAACAGCCGTGATTGCAGCGCGCCTCAGGCGCGGCGTCTTTGGATCGCCGAATACCACACACAACATTGGTTCTGTGTTCCTTCGGCTGGATGATGGAGTGTTTGTCTGGGAAGCCGATCCCACGCTGGTAGGAACGACCATCTGGTTCAAGTTCACCAGCTTCAACCGCATGGGCCTCATGGAACAGTCGCTGGCCAATGCCACAGCGTATAGCTTTGCGTTTAATGGCACGTTCGGAAATATCGGCGATCCGCCATCGAACAACGCCACACTGGATTCCACTTTCATCAGTGGCACAGCCGACAACATCAGGATTTACGGCGCATCCGTGGGCAGCTCATACACGGCATGGAAGCGCGATCAGACCCAACGCACCATTCCCGCGCAGACCTTGACGTTGGATAACCGGGGCACGGCAATCCAGGTCACCACGAATTATTGGGTGTCGTATGACTTCAACCAGGGCACTCACGTTGCCTGGATCAATTTGAATGATTACGTTCAGGCCATCGGACGCGGACAGATGCGCGTCGGGCTGGTAAGCACGGTCAATTCATCCGGCACCGGAGGCACTACCGGCGGGCAGGGCTCATCGCCGGGCGGCGGCGGCTCCGGCGCTCCCGGACGGCCATTGCCGGGGCTGTAAAGCAAGCAAATGTGAAGCGGCAATATTACAGTTTCCGCTATCTCCATGAGACATTTTGCGTAACTCCCCACATGGAATCGGGTTTAACTGATCAGATTGAACTTTGAAGGAACCCTTAAGTTACCGATTATACTAAGGTGATACACTGGATTCGCTTCTTATTCCGCTTGACGGAGCGGAATGAAGCGGGGTACAAACAGGCTTGGGAAACGGATGCCAACCTGCATCCCTGCAGGGCCGTCAAGCATCATATAACTGTAACAATTAACAGGGTTTAACCACCCGAGAGAGGAACCCTATGACACAGAGAGCCTTAAAGCAGCTCCGAGTTCTCAGTGCCGCGACCGTGCGTAATTCTCCACGCGTCCATCGTAAACTCTCGAAGGCGGGGAAGAGGGCTGATTCAGCCGTCGTCACGTCAGCGGCAAAGTACTATGTTGCATTGAAAAAGCTTGCCGAGAAGTAAGCCGATAATCGGCATCATGCTGCCTATATTGAGTATCTCCACGATTTCGGGATAGCGCTTTCTTGGCCCGGACTTGAGTCAGTCAAAGAGTACGACTGTTTAGATCTGAATCTGCTCGCATCAGCAGCAGAACAACCATTGCAGGCCGGATTTGGCGTAGAGTTTTACCCGACAATCTACGACAAGGCGGCCTGTTATTTTTTCCTCATTGCCGGTGGTCACATATTCGGCAACGGCAATAAGCGAACTGCTGTTCTGGTGGTCGATCAGTTCATGTGGGGGAACGGCTATTATCTCAATCTGTCGAATGACAGGATCAGAAAACTTGCGGAACAAACTGCTTCTTATAAACCGCGTGGGGAAAATCACAAAGACGTGATCGCTGCCCTCAGTCGACTAATTCAAGATAACAGCTTTCCGTTCAGGTTTATTCGCAAGTCCAGGCCAAAACAATATCGCAAGTTTCACGAAATAAAAAACACAGTCAGGAAAGCCTTAGAATCTTGCGCCGACGATCCAACGCAGCAAGCGGTTCGACATCTCGGTAAAATACCGCCAGCAACACGCCTTTAGGACACCCCCTCAATAATCTCAGGAGAAAGACTTTGAAAAAACTGCTAACAGTTTTCGCATTCGTGTGTCTGGGGCTCGGCGCCCACGCGCAGAATCTCACCACTGTGAACGGCTCCAACATTACCGATATCAACGGGACCAAGCTGGCGGCCGGGCAGCTCTGCTTTCTGATTACCGACAGCCAGGACAACCCGATTTCCGTCTCCATTGGCGGCGGTGGACAGGCGCTCAAGCGCGGCTATTGTTCCACGGTGACGGCGGGTGTGGTTACATCGTTCACCGTGCCGAATCCGGCCAACACGTCGCCCACGGGTATTTACTACCGCGTGACGGTCAAAGACTCTTCCACGGGACAGGAAGTGTTGCGCTATGCGCTCGTGAGTTTTACCGGGGCGACTTTCAATTTCGATAACTACGCTCCCACGAACCTGGCGTCCGCTGCGCCTCTCACCGGGACCGTCGTAAACGGAAACTTGAGCGGCAACGGCAACGCCACTTTCACTGGGACCGTCACGGGATCGAATATCCCCAGTTCGATCATTCAGCAAATTTTCAGCGCTGGAATCGGACAAACACAGCGCACGGGGGTGAACTTCTTTTCCGGCATCACCTGTTCCGATAACGCGGGAACATCGCGGACAGATTGTCGCCCGGGAACATTGAACACGTTGACATTCTCAGCCACGCCCACATTCGATTGCTCTTTGGGCAGCGTGCAAAAACTCACGCTCACCGGCAACGTAACCAGCTCATCGCTGGCGAACTGCCAGGCGGGGCAGTGGGTGGCTTTTGAAATCTGCCAGGATGCGACTGGGGGGCGGACGTTCGCAAATCCTACCGGACTGAATCAGTGGAGCGCTTTGCCGATTGCTGCAAACGCCTGCGCCGTTCAACAGTACTCATTTGATTCGCTGAATGTGGGCTTCCCGGACATGATGCCCGCGCTCACGGGCGATGTCACAAGCTCGGCCACGTCCACCGTTACCACGGTTGCGAAGGTGAATGGAGTAAGTTATCCCTCCGGCCCTGCAACACACAGCGTTCCTGTGACCACGGCGGCAAACACTGAGACGTACAAAGTGATTCCAGATTGTACGGATACGACCGGCAACCACATCAACTACACGCAGAGCACAGATGTCTGGAGCTGCGGCGTGAGCGTTCCAGCGAATACCGTCACGACCACTGCGACACAGACGCTGAGCGCAAAGACGCTTGCCAGCGCCGCGTTTACTGGGACGGAAACAGGGATGTCGATCACTTCCCCGGCAATCTCTGATCCGACGATAACCGGCAACACTAATGTAAAGCGCCTTAAAGCCAATCAAGGATCGTCTCTTGTGGTGGGGGACGTTGGCGGTTTGGGCGCCGGCTGGGGATCTACCGCAAGCGTTTCATCTGTGGTGGGAAACGATGTAATTGGTCAGATCAGCATCACGTCGAATGGAACGGGGCAAGCCGTCAATGCCGGTCTGACTCTCACGTTTCATGATGGCACTTGGACAACTGCGCCCATCTGTCTTGCGGTTAGGGGAGACGGTTTTTCCCCGCAAGGCATAATGATAGCGAATGCTGCGACCGCGACAAACGTATCATTTTTCTTCAATGCGCTTCCAGTTGCAGGAACGACTTACACATTGAGTTTCATTTGCGTTGGAAAGTAATGCGGTAAGATGAGGGGTTGTGAACGTTCACTCATTCTATCGGCCAATTCTCCAGCACTTCCGTAAAGGTCGCATGGCCTTGTTCGCTGATCGCTTTGCCATCGATCAAAGAACTACGGTGTTGGATATGGGGGGCGGCGCTTTCAATTGGACGATGGTACGAGAGCGCCCCGAACTCACCATCCTTGACGTGTACGACCATCCAAATAAAGCGCCGTGGGCTGTCTACGTTGTCGGCAATGGATGCGCAACGGATTTTGAGACCGGCAGTTTTGATATCGTCTTCAGCAACTCGGTGATCGAGCATGTCGGCGGGGTTGAGCGGCAGCGGCAATTCGCCAATGAGTGTATGCGGTGTGGGCGCAGCTTTTTCGTTCAGACGCCGAATAAGTGGTTCCCGTTCGACACCCACACCCTGATGCCGTTTGCCCATTGGCTACCACAGTGGATGTTTAGAAAACTTCTGCGCTTTTCTCCCAGATTCTTGGTTTTCAAGTCAGACGCGGGAGATTTGGAGGATTTCGCTAATATGCGCCTGTTGACGAAGCGAGATATGCAAGAACTGTTTCCGGGCGCTGAGATAATTGAGGAAAAGTTTTGTGGGATTACGAAGAGCCTTATCGCGGTTTCGCCTCTTCCTTGTTCAGATCAATAAAGTCATCTGGCCCGACCCCTGGACCTCGATGATGCAATTTGAGATACACAAAGGCGATTGCCCCCAGCAGAAAAGGGGAAATAACAATCGCCAATGTGATCAAAATAATCCACCGCCAGGGCATGACGGCAAGTCTATCACTAATGGAAATTGAGAGCGCCGTAACGGTAAACGCCGCCCAAAAGAACTAGATGGTCATGAAATCACGGCCGTCACGGCCGTATTCGGGCGACCGTAGTTGTTTCCCAGGAACATTTTCTTCCAGTAGAAACCAATGAGATGCCGCCGGCCAATGAGTCTCCAGCCGCCATTGAACTGTTCGCGCTGGGTCACGGTGAATCCAGAGCCTTCCAACATGCTACAGAGAAGCTGCAAGGGGTAGGGGCGAACGTGAGTTGGATCCAGCCAGAATATTTCGCCGATGATCGTAAGGTCTTCGGGGTTTGGGGTGACGATTACCAGCTTGCCGCCTGGGCGCAGAACGCGACGGCAGGCCTCGATCAGGCGCGTTGCATTTTCGAAATCCATGTGCTCGATGACATGGCTGCAAAAGATCCCGCCGAACTTCTGCTGCGTGGTCTCGAGAAAAGGGAGGCACTCAGCCTGCTCGATATTGAACCCATGGCCGCGCGAAGCCTGCACCGCTTCATCGGCGTGGTCAAGCCCGACTGCTTCAATGCCGGCATCTTTGAGCAGAGAAAGAAAAATTCCGCGACCGCAGCCAATGTCCAGTACCGGAGAGCACCCACGGAACCGTTGCACAAAACGTTGTTGAAGGTACCGTACCGCGCCCTCGCTGGCGCCAAATTCATAAAGCGAGTGTTTCATCTGCCTTGACTCCATTTTCCCGGGAAAGAAGAGAGTTTATCAGAGCGAACTATTGCAGCGAGACAGTCGGGAGTCGATCACAACCACCGGGGACTGCGGGTAGCCGCCGTTCCGAGGCGGGCGGTCAACGCTTGAAGGCGGCTCCAAAGCGGTTTCCCACCAGGGACAGACCGACTTGTTTGCCGGCGATGAAGCGGGCGAAAGCTTTGCCCATATGGATGTCGTCGGAGAGAAGAACGCCGCTGGCGGCCATTTTTTGCCAGGCGGCATTGAATTCAAAAGTCATATTTCTAGTGGTGTGCAGGCTGTCATGAAGAAACAGATCAGGCGCAGGCAGGTCCCGCAGAAGGCGCGGGAGAAGATCGCGGGAGCGGCCGCGTAACAGGGTCCAGCGGCTGCGCAAGTGTTGCGGAACAAAGCTTCCGGCGAATTCTTCAGCGCCGATGGGCGGCAGGTCAATGCTCCAGAGATGGCCTTCACCGTTGGCGGCAAGGGCCTGCAAAATGAAAGCGGTCGTCACGCCGCTGCCGACCCCGGTTTCCACCACCACGCGCGGACGTAAAGCCCGGCAAATGACATAACAAAAATCCGGCAGTCCCGCATCGGCATCATGAACTGCCGCCGACGCTGGCCTGTTTAAGCGTGCTCTGCTGGCGGCGATGTGCTCACGTATCTCCACCGCTGCTGGCTCCTGGTGAAACCCGTTCAGTTCCACTCCGAGATATTTCGAGCTCAGATCAAGCATCGCCGCAAGATCAAGCCCGGTGGAAGCAGCGGGAAGTTGCGGCGGCGAGACCATCCCTTCGGCTTTGGTCTTGACGCGGTCATAAAACTCGGAGGGACGTCTGAACAGCAGTTTCAACAGCAAGCGATATTTCTGAAATGAGGCCTGATGCACAGTCGGCATTTTAGCTGACGCGGCCGCCGCGTTCACGTGTACGCGGTTTTTTATTTTTTGAGTGAATCATTTTTCTTCGGAGAGGACCCATGCAAATCCACTTTACCGACTTTGTTACGGCAGCGAACCTGCTGGTGCTGCTGGGGATTTATCGCAAGATGTCAATCATTGTGTATCAGCACAAGCTGATGTGGACAGACTTTGCCGAGCGCAAAGGCATCAGCGCGAACGGAAAGCATGCGGCCAGTGTTTAGCGCGGCAGTCTGCGGCGATCAAGGAACGATTTAGCCACGAATGAACGCGAAGATCGCGAATAGAAATCATTCTTAAGTCCTGATTCGTGTTCATTCGCGCAATTCGCGGCTGTTATGGCTCGTCTCTCCAGTGCTACAAGCTGCTTTTTCAGGTGAATTCCAATGAAACTTACTCCAAGAGAAAGATTTCTGGCCAAGGTGTGTCCCGAGCCGGGCAGCGGATGCTGGCTGTGGCGCGGGATGGTGGTTGCCAGCGGCTACGGCATGGTGCGCTTTGAACGAAAGATGTATCCAGCGCATCGGCTGGCGTGGAAGTTTTTTCGCGGCGAGATAGCGCCGGGCCTGGTGGTCTGCCATAAGTGCGACGTGCGGGCCTGCGTGAATCCCGATCATCTGTTCCTGGGAACGATGATGGACAACATGCGAGATATGAAGGAAAAAGGCAGGAGTCCACGTGGAGACGAACACAGCCGGTCCAAGCTGACAGCGAAGACGGTAAGCAGGATCAAAGCGATGCTGGCGCAAAGGCACATGCGCGTGAGCGAGATAGCACGCGCGTTTGGCGTGTCCCACGCGACAATCGACTGTATCGCGAAAGGGAGGACGTGGCGGCATGTGAAGGCGGCCCCGGCGGTTGGCGATGAAATGGCTGATGGGGAAGATAGTTCAATGAATGAATGAGAGTGCACGCTTCGTTTCTCGCGATGGCGGTTCCTCGTTAGAACTCCCTGAGGCTGAATTGAAGGGTGAGCAGTGCAGGGATCCTTCGACTCCGCGCTCATGATTCCTACAATCGTCAACAACGCTTGAGGCGCTTCGCTCAGGATGACAGCAGTAAGCGGCGACGCGACAAGCGAATACTTTCGTAAGTCGACAGTCGTTTAACCCAGCAGCCAAAAGCCAAAAGCTCTTCCAATATCTGCATTAAAAACAACTTCAATCGAAATGAGGACAACACCATGAACCTTAGAACCTGGTTCAAGGGGCTGGGCGTATTTGCGCTGAGCTCAATGATTACCGCGCTGGCCACCATGCAACTGGATCCGGCGAACTTTAACTTTTCCAAAGCCGGGCTGACGAAAGTTGGCGCCGCAGCGCTGGTGATTGGCGTGAAGTCAGTGCTGCTGTATTTGAAGCAATCGCCGCTGCCGGGAAGCCAGCAGGGGCGCATCACTGACTGGACGAAGATTACCGGCGTGGTGGCGTTTTGCGTGATTATCCCGGCGAGCGCGCTGCTGGCGGGATGCGTGAGTTCATGGGACCGGACGACGTATGCGTCACTGGCGGCGAGCAAAGCGCTGATCGATTGCGCGGTGGCGGGCTACAACCATTTTGATGCCGACATCCGGCACGCCTGCACCGCCGATTCACAGAATGCCGCGCAGGATGCGTCGTTTGATCCGCAAACGTTTTATCTGCCGCAGACGCGCGAAGCCCAGCAGGCCGTGGAGAAAGCGCGCCAGGCGCAGGTGGCCGCAGTGGATGCCTTTGCCGCGTATGCCGTGGCCAAAGTGGCGAAAGATAAGTCTGCATCGTTGCAGGAGAAACAGGCGGCGGTGGTGGGGCTGCTGGAACAGTTTCCCGCGCTGCTGAATGCAGTGCGCGGTTTGATGGGGAAGAATCCGGTGGGAGCCGCGGCGATGCCGGATGTTCGGGATCCCGTGGCGGCGGTGGCGGCGTTGAAGCCGGCGATATTTCAGGGGCTGAAGCCTCGGACATTTTTAGATCGTCCAGACGGCACGAGTGAACTCGTGCCCTGACACTTGTCTCGCACGAGGGGAGTTTTATGCAAATGGAAAAACGGCAGGGGCTAAAGCCCAATCTGAAAAAGCGACTAACGGCGCGGCTAAAGCCCGTGCCCTGATATGAACCTGCATCGAGGAAACTCATAACGCAGCCGGCGATGAAGCCGGCGACGGAGTTGCAGGGTAAATGGCGCAAGGTCCCTCACCCCTACTCAGGCGCTGACGACCACCCCATCAAGCGAAAACCGCGCTTGCTGGGGACCCCGGTAGAAAGCGCGCCTTCGCTGACGGGGTTCGGGATGACGACCAAATACTAAATACCAATCACCAATTACTAAAATACCAAATACCGATTTTCACGAGGTGCAACTTGGCAACAAATCCTGTAGCAAGCATTTCCACGGCAGACAAACTGAAACAGCAACTGAAGACGGTAAAAGATGCCGCGCTATTTATCGAGGAACTGATTGGGCAAGCGGACGGCGTGGGCGGATTCGACGCAGCAGGAGCGGAGCGCCTCACAGAAGCATTTGCTAACCTGGCGGCAATCGCGATTCAGGCGGCGCATGACGCGTCGGGCAGCGAGATCACGCCGGACAGCGTGATGGCGCTGATGCCGGTGAGCACGCCGTTACAGCCGGCGGTCGAGGGATGAAAAGCGGCGGAGGCTGCGGCATGCCATAGGCAATCCGCAGTTGCAGGTCGAGCGGGGAATTCCATGATTTCCGCGGGGATTTTGGCGAAAAACTATATGTTGTGGGCCAGGGTCCCCTGACTCCGCTACATTTTGTTGTAGCGAAAGAAACACGAACCGCATAGAATGACGGCTGAACCCAAGTAAGCGGCTCTCCCGGCTACTCCCTACGGCCGGATGGCCGCAAAAAGCAAGGTACGAGCCCTTATGAGAATGATAACGCCATTAAAGTTTCGCACACTTCCTTTTGAAGAAGCAGCCCGGCAATGGCTGGAGATCAAGAAAATGCACAGCAAGAAGCCACGTACCATCGAGATGTATGAATGGTATGTAAGAAATTTGCAGAAAGTGTTTGCGGGCGTGTTGCTGTCGCAGATCCATATTGGGCATTTTCTGGAATACCAGCGGCAAAGGCGGCTGGAAGCAGGAGCATCTTGCGTGAACCATGAGCTGAATACGCTGGCGCAGATTTTGAAGACCGCGGAGTTGTGGGATTTAATCGAGAAGCATTATAAGCCGCTGCCGCTGCCGAACTGGACGCCGCCCAAGGTGCTGACCGCGGAGGAAGAAGAAAGATTCTTTCGCGTGGTGGCGGGGAATCCGGATTGGAGTGTGGCGTACTGGGCGGTGTCGCTGACGAATAATACGTCGGCCATGGGAATTGAGCTGCGGTATCTGCAGATGAAACATGTTTTCCTGGACCATGAGCCGCCGACGATCCATATCCCTGATACCAAGGTGAAAAATGAGTTTCGCGCGCGCGTGGTGCCGCTGAATGTGGTGGCCGCGAAACAGGTACGGAGGATCGTGGAGCGCGCAAGACGCCTGGGAGCGTGGCATCAGGACCACTACATTTTTCCGTACCGGCTGAAGCGCGGGAGCTATGACGTTGGGAAGGCGGCGTCGCCATACTTTATACGGTCGGCATTCAGGACGATGCGCAAGAAGACCGGGCTGGAGTGGCTGCAGCCGCGAAACTTTCGCAACCAGATCATCACCAAACTGTTTGAATCAGGAGCGCCCGATGAAACGATCATGTCGATTGCGGGTCACCAGTCGATCAAAATGTCCCGGTATTATTCCAGAATTCGGATAACCGCCAAAGCGGAAGCGCTCAATGCTATTTGTCCTAGAAATACGGCTTTTGACACTATAGTGGAAGGATAGATTAGAATAAACCGTTAGAGCTTGTTGAACTAAAAACTCGCCATATTTTCTTAGATCTAAGAATAGTAACATAAATGTTTTGTACCTATTTAACACCGACGGAGATTTTAAGTAATCTTTATTAATGCCAACCGGGATAAGCTAATATTTTAGATGCGTAAAAAATTAATATTTATGAAACCCAGAACTTTAATCAGGATGCTCTCTACAAAAATATTTCTCCTAGGATGAGTTGCGTGATCATTGATAACAAGGAAATAATAGCCCACAGCCGACATATCCCGTCCCTCTGCCTTCTAAGCAGAGGGTCACGGATAGTATTTATATATAATGAGTCATTTAGTTATCTCATTTCATAAACACTAACTAAAGAAAAGTAGTTGACTCCGCCACAATAAGACGCAACGCATAACTAGCCTCGACCGATTTTCTCCGGATCAATTTTTTGGGAATTAGCAAAATGGCGATTGAGCATATGACGAACATTCGTACGTCCGCACGATGGCCAGTGGAAATCTTGCCGCCGGTGTTTGGCGAGGCCGCGGCGGACCGATAGGAGACGGGCGGATATGGAGGAAGGCCGAATAAAGTGTTGAACGATTGCTATAGAGTTTTGCGTACTAGACACAGTGCAAGATCTGCCGAACCGCTACCCGCTATATCAACCTGCCATCGAAGGTTTCAGCAATGCAGCGGAACGGGCGGTTCGAATGTGTTTGCAGGCCCTGGCCATGACTTGGTCGAACGGGGAGGAAGAGATCTGGGAGAAACTCCATGGATGCTTCCTTTAGCGGAACAAAAAAAGGAGTCACGGCGGAAAAAGTGTCTATCGGATTTCGTGAAGTGCAATCGGGTGGTTCGTGCAGGGGATGTACGACTAAACGTTTTTTAGCCGCAGATTAGCGCAAATGAACGCAGATCGGAAAAAGGAAATTTAAAATAGAAAAAGAAATTTAAAATAAAGAGGCTGCATTTGCAATCTCATTTTATTGCATAGTTGCTTAATCGATTCGTTACCGGCTGTCACCGCTGGGACTGGAGCCGACAGCTTTGCCTTTATCCAGTTTGGCATTCATCTGCTGGGCTTTTTCCAGATGTTTTTGCAGCGTGGGGAGCGTCTTGCCGGCCCATTGCTTTACGTCAGGATCTTTGGCGGTCTCTGACTTGTCCGTAAATTCCTGAACATCTTTTTGATGGTCCTCGACCATGCTATCCATATAGTCTTTATCGAGTTGTTTACCGGTGTCGCTGGACAGTTTTGCCTGGAGCGTTTTGGCGTCGTCGGGCAGATCGTCATTGAAATTGAGATTCTTGGATTGCGCGAGTTCCTGCAGTTCATTGAGCGCGGTGGTGTGGTCCTTCACCATCATCTGGGCAAACTGCTTTACGCTGGGATTCTTACTCTTGGCGGCGACGATTTTTCCCAGCTCGATTTCAGCGCTATTGCCCTGGGCTGCCCTGGTGACGAAGTCCTGATCAGAGCTGCTGGAAGGGCTGGAAGCAGCGGCTCCTGAATTTGGTTGAGCTGCGGTATCAGGCGTGGACGCTTTGTTTGTGTTGGTGCAGCCAACACTTATCAAACCCAGTATCAACAGGGCGAATAGGCTGTGTTTCATGGATAAAAACTCCTTCGGCGGTATTGGAAAGTGTGATGTGAGGAAGAAGCGTGGGGATGTCGGGAGTTGTGCGAAGCGCGCATGTCGGCGTGAGTGCCGCCCCGCCGGGGCTTACAAATGATTTTCTCCAGCGCACCCAAGCCCTTCCGGGCTGGGCTACCATGTTTCGCGCCTTCGGCGCTAGCTTGATCAGGGAATGATTTTATGGCGAAGTTGAACGCCTGGCGGAATGTGGAGAGGGCAAAAGCAAAGAATGTGTCGCCCCGCTGGAGTCTGTGTCATAGCTAGTTCTTGATTTGCGTAAGAAAATGAGAGACAAAAGCTCATGTCACGATTCTTTCCTTACGATCCGGATCAGGCGTACTTGCTGCCGCCCAAAGACCATCGCTAATAGCTCACCACAAAAAAAGCCAAGAGCCAACAGCTATTTCCCCTCAAAAGTTCTGACGAACTCAATCAGACTGCGCACGCCGATTCCGGACGGGCCTTTAGCAATCCAGCTCTTGTTCTCTTCCATCCACGCGGTGCCGGCGATATCGAGGTGCAGCCA
>Ga0137403_10001460_pt1 | contig 22129 bp, 19 predicted proteins | sample CZOMad2_1_16fung_FD_122057 | JGI IMG/M metagenome (GOLD analysis project Ga0137403, IMG submission 122057) | Vadose zone soil fungal communities from Angelo Coast Range Reserve, California, USA - CZOMad2_1_16fungal (Hybrid Assembly) | ecosystem: Environmental > Terrestrial > Soil > Vadose zone...
CATTGCAGCGCCATCTTGCCCATCTGGCCGAGGAAAAGCAACGCCTAGAGGAAACTAATTGCCGATTGCAGGAGACTCAGCAACAACTCCTCCAGAGCGAGCGGTTGGCAGCTGTGGGCAAGCTAGCTGCCCGGGTGGCTCACGAAGTCAATAATCCTCTCGCGATTATCAAGACGGCTATTTGCATTCTGAGAAATCAGAGCTATGAGGATGACCTGCCCAATGGGCATCTGAAGACGATCGAGGAGGAAATCAATCGGATTGCCCGTATCCTCCGAGAGTTGCTCGATTTCTCGCGCCCCAGCCCCATCGAGCAGGTAGCGGACGTGAATGCTGTGATCCAAAGCCTGGAGCTCTTGCTAGAGCAGAATCTCCAAGAAAAGCAGATTGCCCTTAGCGTCATGCTTGATCCGGCAGTCCCACTGGCGCAGATGTCTCCAGATCACTTGAAGCAGGTGCTCTTTAACTTAGTGCGTAATGCCGAGGATGCCATGCCCAGCGGAGGGCACCTGAGGATTCAAACCGCTCCAGCAGATGCAGGCGTGGAAGTGAGTATCACGGACAGTGGATGCGGTATCGCGCCAGAACATATCCCCTACCTGTTTGATCCCTTCTTCACGACGAAAGCGGATCAAGGGGGAATGGGACTTGGCTTATCTGTTTTATATGGCATCATCAAAAATGCCCATGGACGTATTGAAGTTGAGAGTGAAGTCGGCAAGGGGAGTACGTTTCAGGTGATCTTGTCAGCCTGCAAAGCCGAAGTGCCATCGCTCCCATAGAGGAGCGATGCACAAGGAGTCGGGATTCATGAGTGAACAGCCTGTCATTCTCATCATTGAAGATGAAGCACGCTTGCGGGATAATTTGCAGACCCTACTACAGAGCGAAGGCTATCATGTTACGACAGCTCAGAATGGTGCTGAAGGGATCAAACGGCTACGACAAGAGTCCTTTGATCTGGTGATCACGGATCTCGTCATGCCGGAGATAGATGGTTTCCAGGTTCTGGAATATCTGAAAGCTTACTCACCGGAAACCGTTGTGGTGGTGATGACAGCATATGTATCGGCAGGATCAGTCATCGACGCTCTGCGCAAAGGGGCCTATGATTATCTCTCCAAGCCGTTCGAATTCGACCTGATGAAGGCTACAATTGCGCGTGCGCTGGAGAAAGCGCATCTGCAAAAAAGCCTTCGGCACTACATGAGTAAGTTGGAACGGATGGTCGATGAACGGACCGAGGCACTCCAGCAGACAAATGGCCGGCTTGAGGCGGCCAACCGACTGAAAAGCGAATTCTTAGCCAATATGAGTCATGAGATCCGCACGCCGATGAACGGTATCATTGGGATGACCGAACTCGCACTCGATACCAAGCTCACGGCCGAGCAGCGAGAATACCTGACGCTGGTGAATGCGTCAGCTGACTCCTTGCTCACCATCCTCAACGATATCCTTGACTTCTCAAAGATTGAAGCCGGCAAGTTAGAGCTGGAGCCTGTGCCCTTCGCCCTGCGTGAGAATGTGGGGACCACAGTCAAAACCTTGGCTCTGCGAGCGCACCAGAAAGGATTAGAGCTGGCCTCAGAGGTACATGTCGACGTGCCGGACGCTTTGGTGGGTGATCCAGGACGCCTACGCCAGATCATCGTCAACCTGGTAGGGAATGCCATCAAGTTCACCGATCAAGGGGAAGTGGTGGTGGAAGTCCGACGCCAGCAGGAAACAGATCGTCAGGATTCGGTATCCGAGGTCGGTGAGGATAGGGCGATGGTCTTGCACGTATCGGTACGGGACACAGGAATGGGGATTCCGGAAGAGAAGCATCGTTTGATTTTTGAGCCCTTTACTCAAGCTGATGGTTCCACGACCAGGAAACATGGCGGTACCGGCCTTGGGCTGGCCATCGCTGCTCATCTCACGCAGTTGATGGGAGGAGAACTGTGGGTAGAGAGCGTGGTGGGTCAGGGGAGCACCTTCCACTTTACCGCTCAGTTTGCAGTCCAGAGTCCGGCATTGACGACATCAGTGGGTCAAGGGAAAGTAAACGTGTGCGACCTCCCCGTGCTGATTGTCGACGATAACGCGACCAATCGACGCATCCTGCACGACATACTCATACATTGGGGGATGCGGCCAACCGTCTTCGAAAGTGGGGGGGCAGCATTGGACTTCCTGGAACATGCTGAGGGTGCAGGCCAGCGATTTCCCCTGGTTCTCCTCGATGCACAGATGCCTGACATGGATGGTTTCGCTGTGGCAGAACGGATTACATACAATCCTCGCCTCAAGGGGGTAACCATCTTGATGCTCAGCTCGGGTGACCAAGGCAATATCGAAGCCCGCTGCCGGCAGACTGGCGTGACTTTCTACCTACACAAGCCGATTATCCGATCAGAGCTTTGGGAGGCGATGATCACGGCCTTGGGGCGGCATGGAGTACAGGAAGTAGAAGCGGCACAGACGGTTCGTCGTCACGAGGTCTATGGCTTGCAACATCGCCTTGAGATGACTCCGCAGCGACGGTTGCGAATCCTGCTAGCTGAGGATAACATCGTCAACCAACGACTAGTTGTCCGCCTGTTGGAGAAGTATGGACACACTATGATCGTCGCGAGCACGGGGCGGGAGGTGCTCGCTGCCCTTGCCCAACAACCAATTGACTTGGTGCTCATGGATGTGCAGATGCCCGACATAGATGGATTGGAAGCGACAGCGGTGATCCGCGAGCAGGAACGCCAGCGCGGCGGTCATCTGCCCATCATCGCCCTTACCGCTCATGCCATGAAAGGCGATCAGGAACGGTGTCTTGCTTCTGGAATGGATGACTACATTTCGAAGCCCATCAATACGCAGACACTTTCTGCCGCTATCTCCAGAGTCCTCAATGGCGTAACTTCCCCCAACTTTCCTGCCAGCGAATTACCATTAAGTCTCGCTGTCGCCATCGATGCTAAGAGCTGAGGCGCGCCATTCGAATCGCTACGTCGACCGCGCCATACATACGCCCCTAGTTATCATTAGAATAAATCCAACAAATTCAAATAGTTGACTCAGAATCAATTGGTGGTGTAATTGCGGCGCTCCCTACTAAGCCCGTCATCGATACCGCTCGTTTGGCGATCACGTCTGAGTCGAGCATAATAAGGCATATTGGTACGACCACAGAGTGCTGTATAGGCGGGACGTTGGGAATGCCCCCCACCACTGTTCTCTTTGCCCCAGGACCGCAGACTGGTAGTGTCCTAATTTCAGGCGTAACAGCCTTGCAGCCGTCCCACAACAGATCAAATTAGGACAGCACCCGCAGACTTCTGGACTTGACTTATAGGCGCGTCTGTGACATGTTAGGGGCTCTCGGCCACTCCTAATGCGCCCTCAAGAGCTCCGCGCCATGACTAACTGATCGCTGTCTCAATCGGCCTGGAGGGCCTGAGTTTCCAGGACCAAGATCGCGTGAACGCATCCCGATCTCTATGGAAAGCCATTGTTGAAGGGGAGGCGAGCACCCTGGCGCGCTGGACACTTGGCCCGCTGTTGACGACTCTCTCTTACCCATACAACTGGGCACACCAACTTAGGCTGCAGGCATACCAGAGGCGGTGGACTGCGGCCAGACAGCTTCCCTGCCGCGTGATTAGCATTGGCAATCTTACGCTAGGAGGTACTGGTAAAACACCCCTCGTCGAGGTGGTCGCCGGCCTCCTTCAGCAGGAAGGCATACGGGTCTGCGTGCTGAGTCGTGGTTACGGTGGAAGAGCCCAGTCAGGCATTACAGTCGTCTCGGATGGGGAGAGATGCCTCGTGCCTCCTGAGGTTGCTGGCGATGAGCCGGTGCTTTTAGCGGAGCACCTGGCTGCTCTGCCCGTGATCGTGGGGAAGGATCGCTATGCCGCTGGCATGTTCGCTGTAGAGCGCTTCGGTGTGGACGCCATCGTTCTCGATGACGGATTTCAGCACGTGCAACTGGCGCGTGACCTCGACATTCTCCTCCTCGACGCCTTGCGCCCATTTGGCAATGGACGATTGTTTCCACGCGGAGAGCTGCGGGATCGGCCAGCGGCGATAGCACGCGCTGATGCAATTGTCTTGACGCGCTGGGAATCTGACACAGCGCCGTCACTCCTGGTCCCGCAACTCTGTCGATCAAATCTTCCCCTGTTCTGCAGCCAGCACACGCCTCTGGACCTCCGTGTGCTGGCCGATGGGCACATTCTGCCACTCGCATCCCTCAAAGGCCAACGTATCGTGGCATTTTGCGGCATCGGAAGGCCGCACCATTTTCGCCTGACACTGCAGCGACTCGGGGCTGAGATCGTAACCTTCGTAGCATTTCCCGACCACTATCCATACATGCGATCGGAGATCGAGCAACTGGTCGAGGTCGCCAAGCAACACCGCGTGGATATCCTAGTCACCACTGAGAAAGACGGTGTGCGACTGCGACGGTTGCCGCCATTGGCGGGACAGGTGTGGGAACTGCGGATTCGCGCCACTATTGTGGAGCAGGAAGCTGCATGGAAGACGTTTATCTTGGGCACGATCACGGGTTAAGAAGGTCTCAACTTATGGGGAGAACTTATGGGCCGCTACAGCACGCTGCTTGGATCGAGAGAATAGTTGGCTACCATTGGCTGTCAGTACGAGGTACACGGCTGCTGTAACGACCAGAACATTCGGCCCCCAGACGCCCAGAATCGGTGAAATGGCACCAGTTTCGGCCAAACTCGAGCCGGCAGTCACCACAATATAGTAGAGAAGGAGCCCGCCGGCGCTAATGGCGAAGCCGCCGAGCCGTCCAGTGCGGCGATTAAGGCCGCCGATGGGTGCCCCCACACAGACTAACACCAGGCAGGAGACCGGTAGTGCGACGCGTTTGTGCCATTCGACCAGAGCTCGTAGGTGGCTTCCGCCGCTGACTTTGAGTATTTGCACCTGCTGCCCTATCTCGCCGAGGGTCATCTCACGGACACGTTTCCGGCTAAGCTCCACACCATCCCAGGGATTGCCCACTTCGATCACAAAACTGTAACGTTCGAAGGTCGCCTGCTGGAAGCTTTGCTCTCCTTCACGACGCAATAGCGAGCCATTGCGCATCTTGACGACCACCCGCATTCCGGCAAAATCGGGGAGAATCTCGGCCTCGGAGGCAAAGATCGTGGTTGCCTCGGGGGTGCGGCTGTCGGCAATGAGTACGCCCTCGAGCTGGCCATTGTTCTCATCAATGCGCTCGACATAGACGACTAATCCTGGAAGGGGGGACTGGAACACCCGTTCCCGCACTCGTAGTTGTAATGATGTCGACACGGCGTCGAAGACCAATTGCCGGGCCAGGAAATTGGCATGTGGGATGACTTCAAGCACGAGGACCGCGGTTGCGACCCCCATGAACACTCCCAAACCCAGGATCGGGGTGAGGAGTTGATAGAAGCTATACCCCGTGGCCCTGAGCGCCAGCAACTCACTGTCGGTGGCCAAACGACTGAGGGTAATCGCGGGAGCCATGAGAGAGCAAACGGGGAAAATAGTGACCACCAGTGCGGGCAAAGCGAGTGCGAGAATCGGGGCGATCGAGAGCGGTGACACCCCCTGTTTGGTGATAAGGTCAGCTAGGCGCATGGCCTGTTGGAGAAGGACGAGAACCACAAGCCCCAACAGCGTGATGCCTGCCACAGTGGCCATTTCTCTCAAGATTGCTTTGGTAATCACGCGCATCGAGTTCGTGACGCTCCGCCCCCCCGGGCCGGTGATCGCTTCTGGCTGGCACGCATACCTGATAGTCGCTGGAACAGCGTCACTATACTACCATGGAATACGCCCAGTGTGCATCGCATCGGCTGGACCGCAGCCCAGCATCCCGGTACCGTCGCCTGTGCACAATTTTAGCGCATACCCCTGCGATGCTGAAATTCCAACATAGCGTTCAAGCCTGCGATGTGAGCCTGTACTTCACGAGAATGTCATGGTAGGTGCCGATGCCTGGCGGCTTGTCCTTGAGCCGCACCCCCAGCAGCAAGGAATACTCTGCGAGATGAAAGATGTCATAGTATCCTTGCGCAAACACGATCACCTTGTCTCGGGTCTGTTCCAGAAGCTGGCGCCGCCAGCGTTGCCACCCGACGGGTTCCCCACCCGTCGCCTCCCGCTCACACGGCAGCCGATAGGCCGTGGCCAGGGCAAACATGAGCAGGGTGAACATGACGTGCACCCGCACCGTCCCCTCGGTTTTCTGGGGCGGATGGCCCAGGGCCCACGGCTGCTTGGCTTCCTTGATACAGCAGTGCTCGATGAGGCTTCGGTCATCGTAGTCATCGAACGGCTGCAAGGGTTTTGCGACCGAGGCATTCGTCAAGAAGACGGATTTGCCCCCGGGCCCATACTCCCGCCCATTCCACTTGCGGACGACGACCGCATTGATCGGGTTGGCTTGGAAGTCGCGGCGATTGTGTGCCCGCCCGTGCTCGGGCGTCCCATACTGGTCATAGGTGGTCAGCGCTGCAATGCCGACGACCTCCGTTTCCAAGCGTGCGGTGTACGCCGCCTTGCCCTGCCCGTGGCGCATGGTGTGTACCCGCCGGCCCATGGTCAGGCCGTCGCCGGCAGCCGCTTGCGCTCGGGCCTCGGCGGTGACGGCCATGTTCGCTTTGGCAGGGACCACGAAGAGAATCCCCTGCTGGTCCAGCCACCACAGATCGGTGCCATCCAAAAAGCCCTTATCAAAGACCACCTTGTGCAGACGGACCACGCCCGTCAGATTGGCCCGCGCCTGGGTGACCAATGCCCGGGTCCAGTGGGTCTCATGCTCCTGGATCGGCCCTACCTTGACGGCCAGCGGGATTGTGGTGGCCGCATCGACCAACAGCAACACTTTCCAGCCATAGACCGTCACCCCCATCTCCTGCATCTGGCCGTGCTTATCTTCCCTCCGGACCTTGCGGGTCACCTGGCCGCAGCTGCGATAGCGCTCGGTAGTCTCCAGGTCCGTGCCATCGGCAATGCCGGTGACCTGCTTCCTAAAGACCCCGGCCTGCGCCAAGGCGCGAATGGCGCCATTGAACACCGCCTCCAGCTGCCGCGAGTCCCACTTCACGATGTTCTTGGCCAGGGTGTCGGGGCAGATCGGCCCTGGGTGCCGTTCCCCCTGCCGCTTGGCCGCCCCCCGCTGGCACACACCGTCGCGGACCTGTTGGGCATTAAACCCGACCAACTGCATGAGGGCTTCATCGCTGAACAACAACGCGGGCAACGCATTGATACTCTCAATCCCAAACAGCGTCTTCAGGCTGTAGAGCAAGACATATTGGATGAAGGGGAACATTGCCCGTTGGATGCCCGCGCCGTGGACCTCCGCCAGCAAGGCCATCACTCCCACCTGCTCCAGGAAATGGAAGAAATCGTCCGACACGGCCCCTTCGTCCAACCGGTAGACCCCGTCGACCACCTGCTTGCGATACAGGCGGCGCGCGATGCGGGCATCATCCCGGCGGGCGACCCGCCAACACAATCGCTCGGCTAAATTCTGGGTAATCTCATCGTTGGTGTGTTGCATAGGCCACCTCCCTCCGCGGTATACGTTTCAGCTATAGAGGAAAGTGGATGGCCGATCAAGGCCTCGGCCTATGTTGGAACTTCAGCCCTGCGATGTGGAAATGTTGACAGGGATTTGCTGCGTGGCATACAATAAGGAATCGGGATTGCTCCCGTGGGATCTCCACAGGATCTTCCCACCCAGGAAGGGAAGTCCATGGCTGCGCTGATGTGGATTATCGTGTTTCTCTTTCTGATCTCGCTGACCTACTGGTTCTTCACCCATCGGCTGGCGGCGTGGTCAGGCCCTCGTAGTGAGGGGGAGGAAGCCCCTTCACTGCATACCCTCCTTCCCTGGCTTACGCATCGCCGTCTCCTCTTCGTGATTGGTGGTCTTGCCCTTTTCCTGCTGGTCTTCTCAAGCATGGTCGTTATCCGTGCAGGATCGCGAGGTGTGGTTTTCGACATCTTCCGTGGTGTCCTTCCTGAACCGTTGGTCGAGGGCCTGCATTTTATTCTGCCGGTGGTCCAGCAGGTAACGCGGTATGATGTCCGCACGCACGCCTATACTATGTCGCAGCGGCCAAGTGAGGCCATGCGAGGAGACAATGAGACGCTGTGGGCCCCCACGGCCGATGGCCTCAAGGTAGGGTTGGAGATCACCGTCCGCTATAAGCCAGACCCCGCCCGTTTATCAGAGTTGCATCGCAGCATCGGTCCGGACTACGAAGACAAGATCATTCGTCCAGCAATCCGCAACGTGAGCCGCATGGTGGTCTCTGAATATAACATTCTCGATGTCTATAGCAAACGGCGGGCGACCATCCAGCAGCAGATCTTCGATCGCCTGAAAGGCATGTTTGCGCGCGACGGCTTGGTCTGTGAGGAGGTACTGCTGCGCGATGTCCTGTTCAGCAAGGAATTTGAGGCGGCCCTGGAGAGCAAAATGATGGCTGGGCAAAAGGTCCAGCAACTCGAGTTTGAGGTCCAACAAGCCCAAAAGCGCGCCGAGGCGCGAGTCAAGGAAGCTCAGGGCGAGGCCGAGGCGTTCGATGTGATCAATACCAGTATAGAGAAGAATCCGCGCCTCCTGGAGTATATGTGGATTCACCGACTGGCGAAGGATGTCAAACTGCTTGTCGTCCCGAAGGATGGTAACAATGGCATTATGATCAACCCGGACGCCTTGTTAAAGGATGGCGCACGCTAGTGGGAACGGCGCTGAACAGTGAGTTGCTGGGCACTTCAGACCGCACGATCAACGATCTGCTCAAGGCCGCATACCCGCTCGTCTATGTGTTGTCATGGGAAGAGGAGCGGGTAGAGCGCGGGTTGTTACAGATCGCTACGGAGCGCGGGCGCAAGTTCATGAGCTGGTCGACAACCGAGGGGATCATCGAGATTCGCCGCGATGAGACGGGGCGCGAGCAGCGGCTTCCGGTCCGCTCACGGGATTTGCGTGATCCACTGCGAGCGCTGGAATTTGTCGGCGATGCCAACGAAGAAGCCCTCTTCGTTCTGCGAGATTTTCACCCGTACATGCAGGATCCAACCATCGTACGGCGTCTGCGCGATCTCGCACGCTATTTGAAGAAAAGTGACAAGCCGAAGACGCTTATCTTACTCTCTGCCATACTCAAGATCCCAGCCGAACTGGAGAAAGAAGTGACCGTGGTGGATTACGAATTGCCCAACCCCGAGGACTTGGACGCGGTGATCGAGGATCTGGCGCACAACACGCCGATCCCCGACGAGGCGCGGGCGGAGATTGGGGAGGGCTCGCCGCTGCGTGAGCGCATTACCGAGGCGGCCCTGGGGCTGACCATCAACGAGGCGGAGAATGTCTTTTCCAAATCGCTGGTACAGAAGCGGCGCTTCGACATCGACGTGATCCTGTCGGAAAAAGAACAGATCATTCGCAAGTCGGGCATTCTGGAATTTTATCATGCCACGGAACAGTTTAGTGACGTGGGTGGGCTGGAAGAGATGAAGCGCTGGTTGGAAAAGCGCGAGAAGGCGTTCACGAAAGAGGCACGGGAATTTGGCCTACCGCGCCCCAAAGGGATTTTGCTGATCGGCGTGCCAGGCTGCGGCAAATCGCTAACGGCCAAAGCCGTCGGCTCCTTGTGGAAGCTACCACTGCTGCGGCTGGATGTCGGCAAAATCTTTGCCGGCCTGGTGGGGTCGTCCGAGGAAAATATGCGCAAGGCGATCAAGACCGCCGAGGCGGTGGCGCCCTCTATCTTGTGGTTGGATGAACTCGAAAAGGGTTTTTCGGGCACGCAGAGCTCCAGCTTCTCCGATGCGGGCACCACAGCCCGCGTGTTTGGCAGTTTTGTCACGTGGCTGCAGGAGAAATCGTCGCCGGTGTTTGTCATCGCCACTGCCAACAACGTCACCCTTCTGCCTCCAGAGTTGATGCGCAAAGGACGCTTTGATGATATATTCTTTGTAGACTTACCCTCGCGGGAGGAGCGCATCGACATCTTCCGCATTCATCTCCAGAAGCGAGGCCGCAATCCCGCTCTCTTTGACCTTGACCTCCTGGCCCTCTCTTCGGAAGGTTTCAGTGGCTCAGAGATTGAACAGGCGATTATCTCCGCATTATACGATGCCTTTGATGCGGGGCGTGACCTGACAACCGAGGACATTCTGTCGAGTTTCGAAGAGACCGTCCCCTTATCGCAAACCATGGAGGAAGAAATCACCGCCTTGCGGGAGTGGGCACAGACACGCGCCCGGGTGGCCTCCAAGCGCATTGCCAGCGGACGGGTGGGAGATACCCGGCGGCTCGAGCTCTAACAGAGAGAGGTCAGCGATGTCCCATTTCACCAAAGTGCAAACCAAAATCACCGATCTTGATTGCTTGAAGCAGGCGTTGGAGGACCTCCAATATTCCTGCCGAGAGGGCGAGGTGCGGGTGCGGGGCTGGCGCGGGCAATGGAGTGAAGCTGACCTCGTGGCCGATCTCGGGGGACCCTACAATATCGGCTTTCGTAAATCGCCGCAAGGGAATTACGAAGTGGTGGCCGATTGGTGGGGCGTGGAGATGCGAACCGGTATCTCCCAAGTGAAATTCGTCAATGACCTGAATCAGCGCTATGCCTATCATAAGGTGCTTTCGGAAGTCCGCAAGCGGGGCTTTTCGGTGGCGGAAGATGAGACCCTCGAAGACAATTCGATCCGGTTGGTGGTGCGCAAATGGTCCTAAAACGTGAGATGGAAATCGAAATCGGTCGTGATGGCAAGGTCAGTATCAAGGTCAAAGGTGTGCAGGGAGTAGAGTGCTTGGAATTCTCGCAGTTTCTCGAAGAAGCGCTTGGGGAAACGGTCGAACAGGAGATCACCTCTGAATACTACCAGGTGCCAGCGTCCACAGAGACCAGCGTCCAGCAGACACGTCAGTGAGCCAGCGTTATACGACCTTCTATCTCCCTCATGTCGTCCCCTTGCCTAAGGGGAAGGAGTAGTGACGGATGGTACATCCTAGCCTGGCCCGTTAGCAGTCACGCTGCTGAGCCTAGCACTGTTCATGGTAATGAATGAGCCCATGACTCGTTTCAGTGGTCGAAGTCGCGTGTGTCTCCTTTGCAGCCTGCTCGCCTCTGTCCTCCTGGGGCCTAGCTCTCTCTTGGCCTCTGTCGAAACCCGCGCCTATCGAGCTGCCATCACCGTCGGTCAAGAAGGGCGGGAGATGGGGCAGTTCCGGCAACCCGGCGGCGTCGTGGTCGACCAGACTGATCGAATATACGTCGCCGATACCTACAATCATCGCGTCCAGGTCTTCGCGCCGGATGGTCGCTTCCTCCAAGCTTTCGGCATAGAGGGGGCGCAGCGTGGGGCTTTGTTGCGTCCAAAAGGTTTGGCCTGGGGGCCGAATCACCTGCTGTATGTCGCGGATACAGGCAATCATCGCATTCAGGCTTTTGATCAGTCCGGTGACGCTGTGATAATCTTGGGAAGCTTTGGCACTCAGCCTGGTCAGTTCAATGCCCCAGAGGGAATCACCGTCGATGCCGAACAGCAGTTGTTTATCGCGGATACGCAAAACCATCGGGTGCAAAAACTTGCGCCGGATGGGAGTTTCCTCCTGAGTTGGGGGGGTAGTGGCTCCGGGAAGGGGGAATTCCTCGGGCCGTCAGACATCGCTCTGGATCGCGACGGACGGGTACTGGTAGTCGATACCCAGAATCATCGCGTGCAAGTCTTTGCAGACGATGGCCAGTATCTCTGGGAAATCGGGAAAGCCGGGCGCGGCCCCGCTGAGTTCGACAGTCCCCGGGGCATCGCCACCGATGACCAGGGGTACATCTATGTCGCCGATACCGGCAATGGACGGGTGCAGATCTTCGATCGCGCCGGACGTTACATCGCCCATGTAGGGCACCTCGGCAAAGGCCCCGGCGAATTTTACTCTCCAGCGGCCCTATGGATCGATCCCCAGCAGACGCTCTATGTCGCGGACACCATTAACCACCGTGTGCAAATCTTGACCTATTTCCCAGCCCTGGCCCGACTCGAGCAAGGATGGCAAGCATTCAAGACGGCGCATCTCGATACGGCATTGCGTGAGTGGGGTGAGGCGCTCGGACTCGATCCCACGCTGGCAGAGGCCTTGTATGGATCGGGAATGGCCTATGCCCGTCAGGGGCATCTCGACCTCGCCATCGAACAGCTCTCCGCCGCACTGGCTCTGCAGCCCGGCTATACAGAGGCCCGCTGGGCGCTGTATCGTGCCTATGCGGGCAAGCTGACACTACCCTTGCTCGTGGTCGGCCTCATCGCCAGTGCCGCAGTGGGGACCCTACTCGTTCGGCGTCTGCGTCGACGGGTGCTGCGTGATCGCGCCAAGCGTCTCATCGAGGAAGGGCACATCGGTGAGACGATCGCCACCTACGAACGGCTGTTGCAGCTCAATCGTTCTGATGTCGAGGCCTGCAAGGCACTCGAGCATCTGTATGCACAGGAAGGGTTGGAGAGTAAGCGCCAACAGGTGAATGAGGTTATCGTGCGCCTTGAGCCCGATAATCTGCACGCCCTGTCGTATCTGGGCAAGCAGCAATTCGCCGAGCGCCGCTTCGTCGAGGCCCAACAAACCTGGGAGAAAATCTTACAGCAGGATGCCACATGGGCGGAGGCCTTCTTCTACATGGGGGCAGTGCAGGCCGAGAGGGCCCAGGGGGAGGCCGCCGTGCACGCGTTGCAGCGCGCCTTGTCTCTGGCGATTACAGGTCACGGGGAGATCGCTGGAGAACAGACGCCGGAGACGAGACCCGTAGCTGAGGCACGGCTTGAGGCGACCATCACGGCGTGGGAGCAAGTTCTGACCCATGGGATGGCCTACCCGCGCGCGCTGGCAAGTTTCCAGCAAGTGCGGCAGGTGATGGCCCAACGGTACGTCATGCAGGGGCAGGAATCTCTTCAGCGTGAGGATGCTCAAGAGGCTATTTCCCACCTACGCTGGGTTGGTGCTCTCACCCCCCGGGACGATGCCGCCCGCACGCTCCTCAAACAGGCCCAAACCAGTTTGACCTTCGACCATGGCATCCGCTATTACCAGGTGCAGGACTATGTCCAGGCGCTGCGCTACTTCCGGGAAACCCTCGCTCTGGACCCTGAGCATGAGAAGGCAAAGAGGTATCTGCGCTATGCGCAACAGTGCCTTGAAGGAGGGGTCAGCGAACGGTTCCGACATCTCGATTTGGGCGATCGAGAGAAAGGTTAAATGGCCGCCAGAGTGCAACTGAATAACTTTCGCTTCTCCATCTATATCGATGCGGATGGGACGGTCACCCTCACTGATCTTCCCCCTGAGTTGCGTGAGGTTGTGGCAGCCCTTGATCCCGCCCATCGGTGGGGGACGACCTGTGCCATTTCACCGCCACCCGTGTCGGTTCCCCCAGCAGAGGACCTCACAGTTCGTCAGGCCACGCCAGAGGATCTGGGGGGAGCAGAGAGTCGTGGCTGATGCATGCCGCCGCATGGTAGGAGACAGGGTATGCGTCTCGATTGTCGATGCCGCAAGCGGAAACTAGCGAGATAAGGGATGGTGGCATGGATATCGACAAAGTCATCAACGATCGAGTCATGTTGGTCCTACGCGATGTGGAGGGTCTACGGGCGGCGGGTGTGAATGAGCATAACTTCTATGCGAAGGTGGTGGGTCGGGATCATATTGGTCTCTGGATCGAAAATCCCAAATTCGAGGTCACACGAGTGCGGTACGAAGATGGCACGATCATTCCCCCCGAGCGGCGTGTGAAGGAAGAATTTGTGGCGAATATCTTGATTCCGTGGGGTAATGTGCGCTCGATTGTGCATTTTCCCCAGCGTAATGGGTACGATTACGAAGAAGCGACCAAGCCCCTCGGGGGTGGCACCTATCTATGAGGCCCTATGGTGTCCATAGCCGTGGAGTGGCGACCGTCACCCGGCTGGTGTCCTGTTGCTCCAGGGCCTCAGCCATTTCGACGCTGCGGGTGAAGAGCGCCCGTAAGAACGGATGCTCGGCAGGGTCAACTCCTTCCCCCTGGAGGGCCAGTGCACTCGCAAAGGCCCGCTTGGCCTCATCCGGCCGCTTGGTCTGCCACAGCAGGTAGGCCATCTCCTCCAGACGCGTGCGATAGCGTGCGCAGGTGTCGGGGTCGAACATCTCCCGCAACACGCGCTTCTGCACGGCTTCCAGGCGCTCCCGCTGTAGGGTCGGCGAGACGATGATGGGACTCTCGGCCGTGCGTCTGACTTCCTCCCGATACTTTTGAACCGCCTCCGGCGGGACATGCCACCCCTGAAATTCCTTGACGTCCAGCAGTTGTCCTGGCAGCGATAGCCAAGCAGGTTGCCCGCGAATCTCCTCAGGGTTAATAAGGTGGTAGATCGGCCCCTGCTCCCACGGTGTGTCAGGCATACCGATGAGATCATGCAATCCCTGAAAGTCCTGCGGCACAGGTGTCCCCGTCGATAGGTTACGCCGATAGCTCTCTTCCACAAGCTGTTGCGCATAGGTAGGGGGGAGTTCGACGTGGGTGAGGCGATCGTCTGCCTGAATATCGCCGACGATGCGGGTGAGTTCCTTCTTGGTGACGGGGAAGGCGTTGCAGTCGAGCACACCGTGCTGGTCATTGATGATCAGGCTCACCAACACCAGGCCTGAGAATGGCCGACGCCGGGCAAGGTAGAGGGCGCGATTACCGGCAAAGTCGATCTGACTTGCCAGCGCGATGACGATCGGGAGTTTAGGGACCTCAAGTACCGATTTGCGCGGTTCTCCAACTCGCACGCTGTCGGTATCCACCCCCATTGTTTTCAAGCGATAGAGGGCGCGCCTGGCAGCCTTTTGGACCTCCTTGGCGTTCGTTGTGGCGGCGACCTGCGTTAACAAGGTAGCCGCTTCGGGTGTCGCCATCGTGCTCAGCGCCTCGACCACCGCAGTGAGCGAGACCGGTAGGGCTTGATCCATAAGCTTTGGCAAGAGCATGCTGGATGGCTCAGCGCGGAATGTCTCCTCAAGCCACTCTTGAGCGACGCGTAACTGCTCCGGTGTAATCTGTTCGCTGTCCTTCGTTGTTGGTCGTCGTGTCCTGTGCTGTGCCATGAATCCCTCGATCTCTACTCCCCGGCCCAGACGCGGAATGGTGCACGTTCCTACGCTTATGCGCTGTGAAACGGCAGAGATGTTAGCACCTGCCCGACACCCCTGTCAATGTTGCGACGGCTGCAGGGTGTAGGGAAGGGTTGTGACTTGACAAGGATCGCGGCTTCTTTTAATGTGCTGTGACGAACAAGGTGGCATACCTTAGTCCTCTTGCGATCCTCAGCATATTGTCAACATGGCTCCCGGCGGAACTGGTACCGTGGAATCGGGCGATGACCCAGACGGAGCTCGCTGCTGCCATTGTGGTCCACCTCGATGCGCTCCATAACTTGGCGGCGTGGCTAGCACGTGACTCTGCGGCCGCCTCGGCGCTGGTGCAAGCGACTTGCCGACAGGCCCTGCGTGCGATGCCCCAGGAACTCTCAGGAACACCTCTGCGGGTTGGGCTGGTAACGATCATGTGGCGACTCTATCGTCAGGATCACAGGCTGAGTGGCGATGGACTCAGCGACATCGCCGTGGAGCATGTCGCGACTGATAAGCGGGTGTTGTACCATACGCTCTCCAAGGCCGACCTTGATGCTGGACTGCGACAACTCCCGGAGGCGCTGCGAGCCGCTCTGATCCTCACCGCTATGGAGGGATATTCGTTGGAGGACCTGACCGCCATCTTTGGCTGGTCGAAGCCGCGGACGCAAATCGTCCTCGCCACCGCGCGCCAGCTCCTGGATCGTTTGCTGCAGGCGCGCCTCACGTCGATCGGGGTGTCGCCTGCGCCGGAGGTAAAGGATGTGCCGTGACGTGTGATGAAGCGCGGGAACGATTTGAAGACCTCTTGCATGATCGCCTGAGCCCGGCGGAGAGCCAATCTCTACGTCAGCACCTGAGCGAATGCCCTCGATGCCTGGAAGAGTTGGATGCGGCGGGGTTAATCGCTACCCTCATCCGTCACCGGGTGTCGTATCACCGCGCCCCGGATCACCTGCGCCAGTCAATTCTTCACGAGGTGCGACGCCAGCGAACGCTCATGGGTCGACTGCGCCAGGCGCTGCATACCCTGTGGACGACGCCTCCGGTGCTATGCGCGACGACGGCGATGCTAGTGCTGGCGCTAGCGCTTCCCCTCTATCACATGTGGGTGGGGCCGGCCCCTGATCCGGCGGTGCGTGTGGTCGGTGAGGCGGTGCGTGACTATGACCGTCTGCTCCTCAACTACCCGCCGCATGGGACCAATCCCGCCGAACCGACGCAGATCCAGCAATGGTTCCAGCAGACCTTGAACTTCTCCCCCGCTATTCACTTCTGGGGTAACCAGGAGATCCGCCTGCTGCGCGGCTATCCGACCTATCTCATGGAGCGCCGAGCGGCATGCCTGATCTTTAAAATGGGTGACGCCGTCTCGACGCTCTACATCTTTCCGGGAGGAGATATTTCGATTCCCCCCCATGATCGGCGGCAAATCAATGGCTATGCTCCCTATCAGACCACGGCACGAGACCAGCGCGTGCTCCTCTGGAGGCAGGGCGAGCTTGCCTTCCTCATCGTGTCACGCCTGACCAAGCCCGAACTCGACCAGCTGTTCCTGCGCATCCGGAATCCGTAGGACTGGACTGAGGACTGAGAGCTATGGAGGTGCCGGTGAACATGCTGATTCGTCTGCGCGAACAGGTTCGCTTCTAACAGACCAGAGGTAGTGTATGCCGATCCTACAAAGTGGACATGGTGACTTCTATGTTCAGGATCCCGACGCCGTCCGCACCCAGCGGGCGGGCAAGGAGCGCGGGCTCACCAATAAACTGATGACCGAGCAGCAAGCGGTGTCGCGCTTCGTTGCCGATGGCGACTACCTCGGCTGCGATCTCACCTACTTCATCCGTGGCCCCAATGCGCTGATCCATGAGATCATCCGTCAGCGACGCACGAATCTCTGGTTTTGCGCCAAGTATTGCTATGCCGAATCGATCCTGTTGCTCGGCGGTGGCTGCGTCAGCCGTATCGATGCCGGCTTTGTCGCGGTGGGCGAGCGGGTGTTGACCGAGGCCATGAGGGATGGGCAGGTGACCCTCACGGAATGGACCAATGACAGCCTTACGCTGCGTCTATTGGGGGGTGCCATGGGGGTGCCCTTTCTGCCAACACGCACACTGTTGGGGACCGACACCCTGGAGTATTCGGGTGCGAAAGTCATCGAAGATCCCTTTACCGGCAAGCCCATCTGCCTGGTCCCAGCCCTCAACCCCGACGTGGCCCTCATTCATGCTCACCAAGCCGATATCCATGGCAATGCCCGCGTCCTGGGGGCCAGCACCGCGCCGCTCGAACAAGCCATGGCGTCCAAGAAGGTCATCGTACAGACAGAGGAGATTATTGAGATCGAGGAGATCCGCCGTCATCCCAGCAAGACGACGATTCCCTATTACTTTGTCGATGCCGTCGTGCACGTGCCCTTCGGCGCTTATCCCGGCACGTGCCCTGGCGTGTATGTGGCAGATACGCCATGCATCACCGAAGCCATCCGGGCGCTCGATTCCCGCGAGGATATGCAATGCTACCTTGAGACGTATGTGTATGGTGCGGAGTCGTTTGCGGATATGCTAGAGCAGCGGGTGGGGGTCAAGCGCTTGCTGCAGCTCAAAGCGCGCGAGCGCTACCGGGAGGGCTATTATGACACACCATGAGTTTACCGCTGTGGAGATGATGACGTGCACCGCGGCGCGGCTATTTGAAGACAATAAAGCCTACCTGATTGGGTTTGGCATGCCGCAGATTGCGGCGGTCCTGGCACAACAGCTGTATACCCCACATATCATCTGGGTTTACGAATATGGCACCATTGCCCCTCAATTCCCGCTCCCTTTTGAGCCGCTTATCCTCGGGGATTCGAAAAGTAACTACCGGGCGGTGTCCTGGAAAGACATGAATCACGTATTTGCCCAGGCCTCCCAGGGATTCATCGATTACGGCATGCTCGGGGCATTACAGATCGATCCGTATGGCAATATCAACTCGTCGTACGTCGGCGGCACTTATGAGCAGCCCGATCGCCGATTCGCCGGCGCTGGCGGCGCCAATGGCATCGCCTCACTCTGCTGGCGGACGATCTTCGTCATGATGCAGGAGAAGCGGCGCTTTGTGCCGAAGCTGGATTTCGTCACCTCCCCTGGCTACCTCGACGGTTCACCTGAGGCCCGTGAAACGGCTGGACTGCCGGCGCAGACCGGCCCTTATCGTGTGGTCACCCCCCTAGCGCTGTTCGACTTTGACGCACACACGCACCGCATGCGCCTCATCGCCACCACGCCCACCGTGAAGATCGAAGAGGTGCTGGCGGAGATGGCGTTTGAGCCGCTTTTGGCTGCCACGGTGGAAGAGATGGCGCCCCCCACCCCCGACGAGCTGACATGGTTGCGGGAGCGCATCGATCCCGACCACATCGTCATCGGCAAGGGGAAAACGATTCAAATCTGAACGATATGGCCGCCTTTTCCCTTCCACATCCTGCACCTCAAAGCTTGCGGTGCGATCGCGCACGCTGTAGGCTCAGCGCCACCGCAGCTTGTCCCTTGACGTGCTCAGTATACCCCCACCGATTGGCTATGCCTCCTCGCCTTCCGGCTTTGCGACCGGTCATAGGCGACGGGGAATCTCACCCTTGCCTAACCCACACTGATCACACGCCTTGAACGCCCATTCACCGTCAAAAGAGCTCTGATCTGCCATTCGCGGCAGGCCTTATGGACGCTTCGCTGACCCTGGAGGAAAATGCCAGACAGAAGGAGATTTTTTTGACGATAATAGAACAATTAAAAGCTTAATATGACAATAAATAAACAAATTTAAATTATTTTGCATTTTGCAAGATATGGAATATAATCCAAGATAAAAATAAGCATGGCGTTGCGACTGGAGACGGAGGGAGAGAAGCCCCATGACACGGCTGGAGCGGGTCAGCTTGGTAGTCTGTGTTCTGGTGTCGGTCATCCTGATAGGGGGAGGGGCTTTCGCCAAAAATGCGGATCATCTCAGGCGGATCGTCAAATTTCACAGCATTGACTTGACGGAACCGGGGGGCTCGGCGACCGCGCGCAGTGTGGTAGCAGGGAGTGGGAGTAGCGAGGTGCATGAGCTCTGGCTGATCAATGCCATGGCCATCCGGCTTCCCGCCGCTAGCGCTGATCAGGCGTTGGCATCTCTTCAAAGGAATCCCAACGTGGAGGAGGTCTTCGACGACCCGCTGAGCGTGGCGGCCGGCGCCATCTGTATCTATCCAGCGCCCCCCCCCGTCCCCGAGAGCTACCCCTGGGGACTGCAGAAGATCGACGTGCCAGCGGTCCATCAGCGTTGGCCCGGATTGCGGGGAGCAGGGGTGCTGGTGGCCATCCTGGATACCGGAGTCGATCTGGGCCATCCCGAGCTGTGGCCGAGGATTATTGGGGGAATTAACGCCCGTGCCGGGGCGAATCCACTTGACTACCAGGATGACAACGGTCATGGGACGCACATAGCGGGGATTATCGCGGCGGCCATAAATGGCCTGGGGATCAGCGGTGTGGCGCCCCAGGCCACCTTCGCGGCGGTGAAAGTACTCGATCAAGACGGGGCGGGTTATCTCTCCGACTTTATCAACGGCCTGCAATGGGTCTATAGCTACAACAACGGCAGCCCGTTGGTCAAGTTGGTCAATATGAGCCTCGGCTTCTCGACCGATAGTGCCGCCCTGCAGCAAGCCATTCAAAGCCTCTACTACAGCGGCGTGATCATGGTGGCCTCCGCCGGCAACCGCTGTGCGCAGTCCCCGGGCCAGGACGAGGGCGGTGGAGGCGACTGTCAGGGGGGGCCAGCCCTGGTCTGCGATTCCGCACAGACCGCCGTCAAGTATCCGGCCGCTTACCCCGAGGTCATGGCCGCAGTAGCCACCGACTTCTATAACGACATCACCGCCTATAGCCTTGCGGGGCCGCAGGTGGCTGTGGCGGCCCCTGGCGGTTCGAAGGCGACGGGGATCCGGATTCTCTCCACCGGCATAGGCGGCGGCTATGGAGAGGGCAGCGGGACCAGTCAAGCGGCCGCGCATGTCACCGGGGCCGTCGCGCTGGCCTTGCAACTCCAACCGGGGCTCTCCTTCGTGCAGGTGAAGAATCTTCTGGAGACAACTGCCACGAACCTCAGGTATCCGGCGACGCAGCAGGGGGCAGGACTCATCAACGTCAGGAAGATGGTGCAAGCGCTCCAATAGGCGAAACAGCCGAAGAGGAGCCGCGGGAGGAACGTCCGATGTCGAAGCCGGTTCGCATCGCGCTCCTGGTTTCTCTGTGGGTCTGCGGCTCTCTGCTCCTCCCCAGCGCTGTCGGCGTGGCACAAACCTTGGGGCCGCCAGCGCTGCAGCTGCCTGGCGCGCAGTTCGGGGGGATGTACCAGAGGAGCTCTATGCCTCTCGGTGATCCCTGCCTCTCCTGGGCAGGGCGTGCCAGCAGCGTCGTCTGCTACCCACGATTTTGGATGCGGAGAGAGGGAAGGCCTATGACACGGATAGCGCGGATCAGCTTGGTGGTTTGTGTTCTGGTGTCGGTCATCGTAATAGGGGGAGGCGCGTTCGTCGCGAGTGCCCAGAATCTCAGGAAGATCGTCATCTTTCACGATAGTACCCTCCTGGCAGATCAACAGCAGGTAGTCGCGCAGAGTGGGAGCAGTATGGTACACATTCTCTCGCTGATCAATGCCTTGGCTGTCCAGCTTCCCGCGGTTGGAACCGCTGAGGCGTTGGCCTTCCTGCAGGGGAATCCTCTCGTGCAGGGGGTCTACGACGACCTGGTGGGCATGGTGGACGGCGGCAGCCACCCCATCTGTATCGCCTCAGCGTTGCCCCCTGTCCCCCAGAGCTACCCCTGGGGACTGCAGACGATCGACGTGCCAGCGGTCCATCCGCAGTGGCAGGGATCGGGGGTGAGAGTGGCCGTCCTGGATACGGGCATTGATGTGAGCCATCCCGAGCTGTCGCCGCGGGTCATCGGGGGATACAATGCGCGTGCTGGGGAGGTATTGTATGTCGATGACAACGGCCATGGGACGCATATGGCGGGGATTATCGCGGCGGACTTGAATAACCCCGTGGCGGGGATCATCGGTGTGGCGCCCCAGGCCTCATTCCTGGCGGTGAAAGTGCTCGATCAATACGGGGCGGGCTATCTCTCCGACTTCATCGCCGGCCTGCAATGGGTCTCTAACAACGGCATCCCGTTGGCCAAGTTGGTCAATATGAGCCTCGGCTTCTCGAGCGGCAGTCTCCCCTTGCAGAAAGCCATCCAATCCCTCTACACCAGCGGCGTGATCATGGTGGCCTCGGCCGGCAACCACTGTGCGCAGTCCCCGGACCAGGACGAGGGCGGTGGAGGCGACTGTCTGGGAGGGCCAGCCCTGGTTTGCGATCCCGCGCAGACCGCCGTCAAGTATCCGGCCGCCTACCCTGAGGTCATGGCCGTGGTGGCCACCGACTTCTATGACGACATCACCGCCTATAGCCTTGCTGGACCGCAGGTGGCTGTGGCGGCCCCTGGCGGCTCGAAGGCCACAGGGATGCGGATTCTCTCCACCCACACAGGCGGCGGCTATGGGTGGGGCAGCGGGACCAGTCAAGCGGCCGCGCATGTCACCGGGGCCATCGCGCTGGCCTTGCAGAAACAACCGGGGCTCTCCTTCGTGCAGGTGAAGAATTTTCTGCAGACAACCGCCACGAAACTCACTGATCCTTCAACAGGTCTACCATATCCGTCGACGCAGCAGGGGGCGGGGCTGGTCAATGTCTATGACATGGTGCAAGCGCTCCCATAGTCGAAACAGCCGAAGAGGCGCAGCGGAGGAACGTCCGATGTCGAAGCCGGTTCGCATAGCGCTCCTGGTTTCTCTGTGGGTCTGCGGTTCTCTGCTCCTCCCCAGCGCTGTCGGCGTGGCACAAACCTTGGGGCCGCCAGCGCTGCAGCTGCCTGGCGCGCAGTTCGGGGGGATGTA
>Ga0137403_10002576_pt1 | contig 22126 bp, 24 predicted proteins | sample CZOMad2_1_16fung_FD_122057 | JGI IMG/M metagenome (GOLD analysis project Ga0137403, IMG submission 122057) | Vadose zone soil fungal communities from Angelo Coast Range Reserve, California, USA - CZOMad2_1_16fungal (Hybrid Assembly) | ecosystem: Environmental > Terrestrial > Soil > Vadose zone...
CAGAACGGCGGCTTTCGCCCCTCGCTCGCAATCGTCAGGCGGGCTGCTCGCCCGCGTGGGCCAGTTCGGGGACGTCGCTTAGAGCAGCAGGGGCTGACCCAAGGTCGCCGTCTCGCCTCGTGAGCGCCGTGTAACGACCGCCGGCGAGGATCAGATCCTCGTGTCGGCCGGATTCGACGACGCGGCCGTGGTCGAGGACGATGATCTGGTCGGCGTCCCGCACGGTCGAGAGGCGATGCGCGATCGCGATCGTCGTTCGCCCCGCCGAGAGCTGGTCGAGCGCCTCCTGCACGAGCCGCTCGGTCTCGGTGTCGAGCGAGCTGGTCGCCTCGTCGAGGACGAGGATCGGTGGATTGCGCAGGATTGTCCGCGCGATCGCGATCCGCTGCTTCTCGCCGCCTGAGAACCGGTAGCCCCGCTCGCCGACGACGGTCTCGTATCCGTCCGGCAGCGCCGCGATCACGTGATGGATGCGCGCTGCCTCGGCCGCCGCCTCGATCTCCTCGTCGGTCGCGTCCGGTTTCGCGAAGCGCAGGTTCTCGCGCACGGTCTCGTGGAAGAGGTACGTCTCTTGCGAGACGACGCCGACGAGGTCGGACAGCGCCTGGAAGCTCAAGTCGCGGATGTCGATGCCGCCGATTGTGATCCTCCCCCGGCTGACGTCGTAGAGCCGTGCCGCCAGGTAGCCGAGCGTCGTCTTGCCGGAGCCCGTCTCGCCGACAAGTGCGGTCGTCGTCCCTGCCGGCACGGTGAAGGAGACGTCCTGGAGCGTCCAGTCCTCGCCGTAACGGAACCAGACGCGGTCGAAGACGACGTCGCCGGCCTGGCCGACGACGATCGCATCCGGCTTCTCCTCGATGTCGACCGGCTGGTCGAGGTATTCGAAGATCCGGTCAAAGAGCGCGAGCGACGTCTGGACGTCCAGGCCGACGCCGAGCAGTGAGCCGATCGGGAAGAACAACCGTGTCTGGAGCGTGGTGAAAGCAACCAGCAGTGGAAGCGAGACTGCGGTCGATCCGTGCGCGAGTGCGAGCCCGCCGAACCAGTAGACCGCGGCCGGCATGATCGCGAAGCTGGTCTGGATCGAGGCCATCACCCAGCGGCCGGCCATTCGCTGGCGCACCTCGAGGTCGGCGAGGCGCAGCGAGTCGGCCTCGAAACGGTCGGCGAGCTCGTCGCCGCGCCCCATCGTCTTCCCGAGGAGGATCCCCGAGACGGAGAGCGACTCCTGCACGAGGCTGGAGATGTCGGCGAGCGTCTCCTGCGTTGTCTTCGCGATCCGGCGCCGCTCGTTACCGACCCTGCGGGTGAGCAACGCGAACAGCGGGATCAGCGCGAAGGCGAAGAGCGCCAGCTCCCAGCTCAGGATCAGCATGCCGACCATCGTCGCGGCGACGGTGGTCACGTTGGAGGCGATCGACGTTGCCGTGTTGGTGACGACGTTCTGAACGCCGCCGATGTCGTTCGAGATCCTCGACTGGACCTCGCCGGTCCGCGTGCGCGTGAAGAACGCGAGGGAGAGGCGCTGCAAATGCCGGAAGACCGACGCGCGAAGATCGTGCATCACGCGCTGGCCGACCTGATTCGAGAGCAGCGTTTGGATCACGCCAAGCACCCCGGTCGCGATCGCAATCGCGATGATCCCGGCGGCGTTGATCGAGAGCGATCTTGTGTCGTTCCGCGCGATCGCCTCCAAGACGTACTTGAGCAGGAAGGCAGGAACGACGCCGAGCCCCGCCGAGACGACGATCAGCAGCAGAACTCCGCCCAGCCGCAGCTTGTAGGCAGCGAAGAGCCTGCCGATCCGGCTCAGGTTCGCGCGGCGCACCGCCGGGTCGGCGGGACGCTCCGGCGGCGCTTCGGCGGAGTGAAAGAACATCCCCATCGAAGCGTCAGGGTACGTCGCGGGGCAGGCGTGATGTCAGCCCGTTAGAACTCCCACCATGACCGCGAAGATCGCGCCCGACCCGTACCGGGAAGAGGAGATCGAATCGCGCTGGGAGGCCGCGCCGGCCGTCGCCACGATCATCGGTTTCCAGGTGGTGCTCGCGAGTGTGAGCCTCATCGAGCACTGGACGCTCTGGACCTTGCCGTGGTGGGTGTGGTTGATCTCCATCCCGCCTGAGCTCGCGCTCCTGATCCCCCTCGCCTGGAGCCGGCCAAGGCACCGGCTCGAGCAACTGGGGCTGCGACGGATGGTCGCGTTGGCCCTGCTCGGCGTGATCAGCCTGACGAACGCTCTACTGCTGGTCGCGCTGATCGGCTCACTGGTCGAGGGGAAGGAAACGAGCGGCGCGCAGCTCCTCCTCAAGGCGGTCACCGTCTGGGGGACGAACGTGATCGCGTTCGGCCTCTGGTACTGGGGTCTCGACCGCGGCGGGCCGGTCAAGAGGTTCGAGCCGGACTCGCCGTCGCCGGACTTTCAGTTCCCCCAGATGGAGAACCCGCAGCTTGTCGAGCCGGGCTGGTATCCGGAATTGGTCGACTACATCTACGTTTCGTTCACGAACTCGATCGCCTTCAGCCCGACGGACGCGATGCCGCTGACCCGGCGGGCGAAGCTGCTGATGCTGTTCGAGTCCGCGATCTCGGCGATCACGATCCTGCTCGTGGCCGCCCGCGCGGTCAACATCTTCAAATAGGTCAAGCAGGCAAAAAGGCCCGGATCTGCGGCCTGTCCCTGAGTCGAGGGATAGGGGCGCATTGCCTCCGACCGATCTCGGAGGAGAAGGCAATCACGCCCTCTCCGCGGTCCGGAGGTCTTCTTGGCTCGACGCACGCTCCCGGTTCTGGCAGCTCTCGTTCTGGCTCTGCTCGCCGCCTCGGTGGCCGACGGCCGGAGCTCGAGGGCAAACGCGTGCGGCGCCCGCGAGTACTCCTACGCCGGCCTGCAGAGCGACAGCAAGGGGCACGGTGTCGGCGCGACGCTCGCCCCGCTCCGGACACCGGCCGTCTCGGCCGGCCACGTCGGCGCCTGGATCGGCGTCGGTGGCGTCAACCTGGGGCCCAACGGCACGGCCGAGTGGCTTCAGGTCGGTTTCAGCGCCTTCCCGTCAGACCGGACGAGCCGGATCTACTACGAGGTCACGGTTCCGGGCTCAGATCCCCGCTACGTCGAGCTCAACTCCAGTGTCAAGGCGGGCGAGAAACACAGCTTCAAGGTGCTCGAGATGGCGAACCGGAAGGCCTGGTGGCGCGTCTGGCTGGACGGCAAAGCCGTCAGCCCGGCGATCCACCTTCCAGGGAGCCACGGCGCGTGGTATCCGCAGGCGATGGCCGAGAGCTGGAACGGCGGCGTCAGGGCGTGCAACGCATTCAATTACCGCTTTTCGAACGTCACGCAGGCGCACGCCGACGGCGGCGACTGGCGACCCCTGACGCGAAGCGTCTCCTTCCACGACGCCGGCTACCGATTCGTTCAGACCTCGCGTGTGCCGAGCAACTTCCTCGCAGCGAGCCTTAACAGTTCTCCGCCGCTCGTTACGAGCGTCCCGAACCGTGTCAGCCGCGCCAGCGCCAGACTGGCGGCGCTGCAGACGGTTCAGTTCACTCGTTCGCGCGGAAAGTAGCGATGAGGCTGAGGCGACCCCGGAGGGCCGCCTCAGCGGAAAGCGTGTCTACTGAATCGTGACCGGCGTGCCGACCGGCATCAGCCGGCCCAACGCCAGGATGGCAGCGTTGCGCAGGCGAATGCAGCCGTGCGAGATGTGCCCTGGGATGAGGTGCGGCTCGTTCGTGCCGTGGATGCCCACGTAGCCGCCGCCCGGCCAGTCGGTCAGGACAGCGGAACGGGCGCTGATGCCGAACGCCAGCGGCCCGTAGAAGGGGTTGTTGAAATTGGTCAGCTTGTCGCGGACGTAGAACTCGCCGCGGGGGGTCGGCCAGTAGCTCTTGCCGACGCCGACGCGTGTCTTGAAGACGACCTTGCCGTCCCGCTTCAGCGTCGCGGACGTCGCGCCGCGGTTGATGTAGAGGTGGGTGTGGACGGTGAACAGAGGACTCAGGTCGCGCTTCCGCACGAAGCCGGTCGAGTTGTTCGGCAGGATCGGCAGACGCACCCGGTACCAGCTGGAACGAGGGCTGATGTCGATCCGGGAAAGCACAAGCACGTCGTTCTGGGTGCCGTCCGTCGTTCCGGCAGGAAGGGTCGTCACTACCCGCGAGGCGAGGCCCGGCTTCGCGCGCACGACGGTCCGCCTCATCAGGACGGCCCAGTGCGCCACCTTGTCGTCGGTCAGCTTCGTCGAACGCGGATAGAGGGCACCCGCTCCGGAGCCGCCCTGCGCGGCTGAAGCGAGCGAGAGCAACGCAACTGCTAGCGCGCCGGCGAGTGCGATCGAAGCGAGCAGCACACGGCGATTCGCAAAAAAGCATGTGTTCACTGATGTCCCCCGGTCTCTGTCGATCACTGAGCGGCTCGTAAAAGCGGCTCCAGTGTAGCCTCGGTCTCGGTCGTTAACCCTGCGACGATTTCCTACACAGAGCTTACGGTGCGCTCGGAAGCGAGCGGTCTAGATCGGCCTGGACAAACGGACAGGACCGGCTCTGGCGGTCTGACCGCTTTTCAGGCATAACTTGGTCGTCGGCAGGAAGGGGGTCGCAATAACTCGACGGGTTGCGTTCGTGCTCGCGGTTGTCGCTGCCGCGTTGGCGGCAGTCGCCACAGTCCACGCCGGTGACGGCAAGGAGCAGATCAGGTTCAACGCGGCCGATCAGGCAGCCGCGCGGGCCGTTGTCATCCGCCGCGCCGATCTCGGCTCCGGCTGGGCGGGCGGCCCTGCGAAGCCCGATCTCTCCGCCGGCCCAAGCTGCCCCGACTACCACCCTAAGGTCTCCGATCTCGTCCTCACCGGCGCTGCCCGGACGACCTTTCAACGCAGCGGCTTCGAGTTCGACAGCCAGTCGGGCGTTCTGAAGACGCGGCGGATGGTGGCGCTTGACTGGCGGCGCTCGGTCCTCGCTCCGGGCGTCGTCCCCTGCCTGAGGCGGACGATCGGCAGCGGGCTCGGCCCGAACGCGAAGGTGGTCTCGTTCAAGAAGCTCCCGTTCCCGAAGCTCGCGACCTACAACGCGCTCTTTCGTGGGGTGATCAGCGTCCAGGCGCAGGGGAAGACTGTGCGCGTTCTCACCGATCTCGTTCTCGTCGGGCGAAGCCGCACCGAGCTCACGCTCACCGTCGTCGGGCCGGCGTCCGCGAAGATCGCGATCTCGGCAGCCGAACGTCGCCTCGCCCGGGTTCTGATTACACGCGCGCGCGCGTGACGACCGTGCCGCGGGCGCGCCAGCGCTAACCCCGTGGGAAGTCTGGCGACCCCTCTACTCATTGTCGTGTTCGCGGCCGCGGCCGGGGCGACATGGATCGCAGGCGTGGCGCTGTCGAAGACGACCGATGCACTCGACGTGCGACTCGGCTTCGGCGAAGCGCTCGGCGGGATCGTCCTGCTCGCCGTCGCGGGCAGCCTGCCCGAGCTCGCGATCACGATTTCCGCGGCCTCGAGCGGCCACCTCGGTCTCGCAGCCGGAAACCTGATCGGCGGGATCGCGGTGCAGACGATGGTGCTCGTCGTCTGTGACGCGGTCGCCGGCCCGAGGAACTCGCTCACCTTTTTGGCGGGCGCGCTGACGCCGGTGCTCGAGGCGCTGCTGGTCGTGCTCGTGGTCTCCGGGGTGCTGATGGGCGCGCTGCTCCGTCCGTCGATCGCGATCGGAGGTGTCGTCAGCCCCGCCTCGCTGGCGATCGTCGCCCTCTGGGTGACCGGGGTCTACGTGATCGACCGGGCGAGGAAGGAGAAGCGCTGGACGGTGACGATGCCGGGAAGCCGCCGAGGCCGCCTCAGCCACCGCGAGCCGATGCCGGCGAAGCCGCATCCCTATGCTGGCTCCTCGACGGTCCGGGTCGCCGCGATCTTCGGTGCCGCCTGCGCGATCACGCTGGCCGCCGGCGTGGCGCTGGAGGTGACGGGCAACACGCTCGCCGACCGCGCCGGGATCAACGGCGTCATCTTCGGCGCGACGGTGCTGGCAGCGGCCACGGCTCTGCCCGAGATCAGCTCCGGCGTCGCGGCCGTTCGCCTCGGCGACAACGCGCTCGCGCTCGGGGACATCTTCGGTGGCAACGCGTTTCAGGTCTGCCTCTTCCTGGTCGCCGATCTGATCGCCGGGTCGCCGGTGCTGCCGAGCGCCGGCGGCCTGAACAGCTGGGTCGCCTCGCTCGGGGTTGCGCTGACGGCGATCTACGCGATGGGGATCATCGTCCGTCGTCAGCGCTGTTTCCTGCGACTCGGTGCGGATTCCTGGGTAGCGATCGTTGTTTTCGGCCTCGGGATCGCCGGGCTTATTGCCCTCGCGTATTAGCGAGCCGGCGCGGAAACCCAACGCGTCCGCTATTCGTTTCACCCTCATGGCTCGACTCCGTGTCGCGGTTGTCGCCTGCGCCTGCCTGCTGCTCGCGGCTTGCGGCGGGACGACGACGAAGCAGGCCTCGATCCGGCGTTCGACCGCGATCCAACTCGCCGGCCAGAGTGAAGCGGTGGCAGCGGCGCTGCAGCGTGGAGATTCCTGCGCGGCCGCGAGCAAAGCCAAGGCTCTTCGCCTGCGAGTCGCGAGTGCGATTGTGTCCGGCTCGATCCCGCAGTCGCTTGCTGCGTCCGCGCGGAGCGCAGCTTCGCGGCTTGCCGACCGGATCGCCTGCATCCCTCCGCCCGCCCCGCCGCCGACGCCGGCGGCCGAGACTTGCGCCGGGATGGAACAGGACAACGACAGGCCCGCCAAACACGGGAAAGGTCCGGCCAAGCGGAAGGGTTGCGAGTGAGCGCTCCGCAGACCTCGACGAAGCGCTACCGCCGAGTGCGGCTACTCGGCCACGGGGGCATGGCGACGGTCGAGCTCGCGCACGACACCGAGCTCGACCGGCCAGTCGCGATCAAGCGGCTCGCCGAGAATCTCGCCGCAAACGAGGAGTACAAGCAGCGTTTTCTGCGGGAGGCGAGGCTCGCGGCGCGGCTCTCGCACCCCAACATCGTCGCCGTCTACGACGCAGGCGCGGAGAACGGCGTTCCGTACATCGTCATGGAGTACGTCGAAGGCGAGACCCTCAGCGACCTGGTGCGACGCCGGCGGCGACTCGAGCCGGCGGAAGCGGTTGCGCTGGCGCTGCAGGCCTGCTGGGGTCTCGAGACCGCGCATGATGCCGGCCTCGTTCACCGCGACATCAAGCCGCAGAACCTGCTGATCACGCCGGACGGGACGCTCAAAATCGCCGACTTTGGGATCGCCCGCTCGCTCGACGGAACGCAGCTGACGCAGGCCGGGACCGTGCTCGGCACAGCCGCCTACCTGGCGCCCGAGCAGGCTGCGGGCGACCAGGTGACTGCGGCCGCCGACATCTACGCCCTCGGCGCTGTGCTCTACGAGCTGCTGACGGGGCGGCCTCCGTACGAGGCGGACAGCCTGGCCGAGCTCTTCGCCAAGCAGACCGAGGGCTCGATCACCCCTCTCCGGGAGCTTGCACCGGCGGCGCCGGCCCGGCTCGAGGATGCCGTGATGCATGCACTCGCCCGTGTTCCGAAGTACCGGCCCGAGTCGGCTGCGGCGTTCGCCGCCGAGCTCGCAGCGACTCCGACGGCCGTCACAACCGTGGACCGGTCGCTGGCGCCGACCAGGCCGATGCGCCGCGTGCGTTCGAGTTGGGGGCGCGCCGCGCCGCGTCGCCGGCGCGGGCTTTTGTCCGCTGCGGCGATCTTTGCCGCGGCGCTAGTTGCGCTCGTCCTCGCGCTGTCGCTCGGAGGTGGTTCGAAGTCGCCGAAGCCGGTCGCACCGCCTTCGACGAGTGGGTCGACGGCGCAGCAGGCGCGGGCGTTCTCAGCCTGGCTGCGTGGTCACGCGGCCGGCGGCTGAGGAGGCAAAGGCATAAGCTCGAAAACCAAACCGAGGAGGCAAGAGATGGCAAATCGCCGTGAGCTCGTCGTCGAGCAGCTGCACGCGCTCGCCGATGACCTCGAGGAACTCTGGAAGGCCGCGACGCGCGATCCGGCTGCGGAGCGGCGCAAGCAACGAGGGTGGGCTCTGCTGACCGGTGCGCTCGGCGCGGCCGCGACGATCGCGAGTCGGAGGGCACTCGCGAAGCTGTGGCCAATCCTGACCGGGGAGCCGGCGCCTGGGATGAAGGCGCCGGGCGCCCCACGCGAGCGCGACCGCGAGCGCGTCTCCTAGTCGGAGCGCGCGAGCTTTCGCCGGTTCTTCGAGCGGTACATCGCTTCGTCCGCGGCACGGAGCAGCCCCTCGGGCGTGTCGTCCGCTGCGCCGGTTGCGGCGACTCCGAAGCTCGCCTCCGCACGCAGGACGGAGGAGCGCCCGCTTCGCTCGAGCCACTCGACAAGCCGCTCCGTCACCTCCTCGGCGCCCGGCCCGCTCGTTTCCGGGAGCAAGATGGCGAATTCGTCGCCGCCGATTCGGAACGCCTTGTCGCCCGGCCGGAGCTCAGTACGAAGAAGCCGGCCAACTCGGACGAGGCAATCGTCTCCCGCGGCGTGACCGTGCCGGTCGTTCAGCTGCTTGAGTCCGTCGAGGTCGAGCACGATCAGCGCGAGAGGAAGGTCGGCGGCGAAGGCCTCAGCCACGCCGCGATCGAGTTCACGCATGAACGCGCGCCGGTTCGGCAGCTGTGTCAGCGGATCGTGGTCGGCGAGATAGCGCATCTGCTCGAACTGCGTCGCAAGCGTCAGTGCGCTCGCCGTCTGGTTGGCGAAGATCCGCAGCGCTTGCAGCCTTTCCTCGCTCGGTAGCAGCCGGTCCTCGGGCTCGTCGACCCAGATCACGCCGATGACCTCCTCCTGCGGTCCGTGCAGAGGGATCACCAGCCAGTGGTGGTTCCATGCGTGCGGACCGCGCCCGTTCAGCTCGGACTCGTAGATGACCTGGCTCGTCGCCACGCGGTTCCGGGCGATCTCGTCCGGGACGAGGAAGCAGCCGGCAACCTCGAACTCGGAGTCGAACAGCGACGCGATCTCGGTGAGGGAGAGGTTCTCGGTCAGCAGGGGGTCGGTGCCCGCCCACCCGGCTGCGGCCCGTGTCACGAGCGTCGACCCGTCCTCGGCGAGGAGGTCGACGCACACCTTCTCGAAGCCGAGTGCGTTCGCGATCCCGTTACACACGGATTGCAGGATTGAGTCCGTTGAGAGCGTCTGCGTCAATCCCGAGGAGACGTGCATCAGCTCTTCCAGGGCCGCACGATGCCGCGCGCGCACGATCGCCGCTTGCGCGGCCGCGAGGGCCTGCGCGGCGTAGTGGGCGAGACCGACGAGCAGCCCGAACTCTTCGTCGCTCGGCCGCAGGCCCGAGGCCGGGTCGCCGAGCGAGAGGATTCCGAGCAGCTCCTCGCCGGGTCCATACAGCGGTACGAAGACTTCGTCATCCGGGTTCCACGCCTCCGGGTGCTCGCTGACCTCGCGGACGGGGACGTAGCGCTTGCCGGTGTCGTTTTGCCAGTCGAACTCGCCGTGCTTGATGAAGAACGCGCCGTCGCGGAGGAAGCGGTCGTCGAGCAGCTGCGTCCAGCTCTCCCGGCTGTAGGTGCTGCCGAGCAAGGCGCGCTGCACTTCCTTGTCGCCGTGAACGGTCGCGACGCAGAAGTCGTCCCACTCACGGCGGTAGAGATTGAGAACGACCGTGCCGAAGCCGACGACTTCCGCGACCGTCCGCGCGATCAGCGAGAGGACGGTCGGAAGGTCGCTCTCCGCACGCACGAGCTCGGTGACGCCGACGAGCGCTCCGACTCCCACAAGGTCGCGCGGCCGGCGCCTCGCCCGCGCGAACAGGCGCGTCAATCGCGCGTGTCGCCGCCCATGAGCCTTTCGGGTCATCCTCTCGCCGCCGATCGAACTGCCCTCCTCTGAACCCTGCCTATCGCCGCACTCCCAGCATCAGCCATCCCAACGGAGTTCGAATCGCCCTGGTGGGGGATCTCGTCTCCCAGGCTGGTCAGGCGGTTCGAGTCACGACGCGAAGCGGTTGCGTCGTGCGCACGGGGTCGCGGTCGGTCGCTCCAGGTCGCTCGAAGACGCGAAAGAACGCGTCCACGACCACCGGTGCGAACTGGGTGCCGCGGTGCCTCCGAAGCTCTGCTTCCGCCTCGCCCGGATCCAGGGCGCGATGATATGGGCGGTCGGTCGTCATCGCGTCCCAGGCATCCGCGAGCCCGACGATCGCCGCGCCGAGCGGAATCGAATCGGCTGCGAGCCCGTGCGGATACCCCTGCCCGTCCCAGCGCTCGTGGTGGTGGTGGATCAGAGGGACCGCATCGCGCAGTCGCCCGAACTTCGCAACGATCCTGGCGCCGTCGGCGGGGTGTTGCTTCATCAGCTCGTACTCCTGCTCGGTCAGCTTCGCCGGCTTCGTCAGGATCGCGTCCGGCACGCCGAGCTTGCCGATGTCGTGGAAGAGTCCAGCGTGGCCGATCGCATCGAGCTCGCGCCCTTCGATTCCGAGCTCCCGCGCAACGGAGAGGGCGATCTCCTGGACGCGCTGCGAATGGCCGGCTGTGTACGGATCACGTGCGTCGACCGTCGCATTCAGAGTCGCGACCGCCTCGAGCGCGTCTTGCTCGAGCACCGCGTAGGCCTCGCTTAGCTCAGCCGACCGAGCCGCCAGCGAGGCCGCCTGGCGGCGGAGCGTCCGCGACGCGGTCCGCACGAGCAGAGCGAGCGCCAGATAGAGGAGGAGGAAGACCATCGTCACCGCCGCCCAGATCGCGTGCTTGTTCGCCGTGATCAGGTGCTCGCTTCGCTTCGGGTCGGCGTAGATCTCGTAGGCGCCGATCGCGCGGTGATTGCTCGCGTCCTCGATCGGAGCGTAGACCTCGAGCAGCCGCCCGAAACCGAGGCTCCGTTCGACGGCGTTCTCTTCCCGGTCTGGTACCTCGATCTGCGCAACGGACTCGTTCTTGCGTAGCGCTGCCCCCAGGCTGCCGTCGATCTCGAAGCGCTGGCCGATCCGGCGCCGGGCGCGATTGGTCCACGCGAGAACGCCGTTCGAGCGCCAGACCTTCACAGTGACGATCTCCGGTCGGCGGCGAAGCTCGTCGACGAGTTGCCGCGAGAGCTGCGGGTGGACGGCGACTGCGCCGTGCTGCACGAGCTGGGGGTGGAGGACGCCGTCGACGTACTGAGCCAGGCTGGAGCGTGCATCGTCGATCACCTGTCCCTTCAGGCGTGAGCTCAGAACGCTCGAGAGGATGACCGCACCGGCGAGCAGGATCGCGGCACTGGCGACGAGGAACACGCGCAGCAATGTCAGCGAGCGTTGTACCGCCCAGGTGCGCGGGGTGATCGACGCCGCAGCCACGCCGAAGAGAGAATCGGCCGCTACCCGCGCTTTCTTCACCTGGGGCGTGGCTCGAACGAGTGATCGGGCCGTTTGTAGTCTTCCGGCGATGTCGGCACGGGATGCGCTTCGGCAGGCAGGGCTCTACGGGCGGACGGTCGCCCGCGTCGCCCAGCGGGGTTTTCGGGAGCCGGGCGGCGATCCCGAGCTCGCGACCGAGCGGATCGTCTTCGTCGTCGGCTCGCCTCGTTCGGGAACGACGTTCCTCGCCGGCGCCGTGGGCTCGCAGCCGGGATTCGTCGACCTCGGCGAGGTTCGGCCGGTGAAGTCGAGCATCAAGCGTTGGGCCACGCTTCCGGAGGACAAGGCCGCGACGGAGCTGCGCTCGACGCTCGAGCGCGTTCGCCGGCTCGGCTTCGTGCGCGACCTGAGGCCGGTCGAGCAGACGCCGGAGCTCAGCTTCGTCGTCGGCGCCGCGGTGCGCGCCTATCCGCAGGCGACCGTGCTGCACATGATCCGGGACGGGCGCGACGTCGTCTGCTCGCTGCTGGAGAGGGGCTGGCTTCGCGAGCGGGAGGGTCACGACGACGCCGGTCAGCCGTACGGTCCGCACCCCCGCTCCTGGGTGGAGCCCGAGCGCCGTGACGAGTTCATACGCGCGCGCGAGGCGACGCGGGCGGCATGGGCCTGGCGGCGGTACCTGACCGCGGCTCGCGCAGCGCCCGAGCACACGCTCGAGATCCGCTACGAGGAGATTGCAGCCGATCCGGCGACCGCCGCCGAGCTGATCGCAAGCCGGCTCGAGACGGATCCGGCGCCCCTCGCCGAGGCGCTCCGCCAGGTCCACAGCCGCTCGATCGGCCGCTGGCGCCGCGATCTGGCGCCCGAGCAGGTCGAGGACGTCGAGCGCGAGGCAGGCCCGCTCTTGCGCCAACTGGGTTACGACTGAGCGCTCGAAGGCTCCCCGCAGAGCTGATTCCCCGCATCCCGCGTCCCGTGCGGGCGGTGCTGCGCAATGCCGTCTGGACCTACGGCCGCGCCACCTCGTTCGCGCGGCCGCTGCCGGGCTTCCTGATCCTCGGCGCGCAGAAGGCCGGCACGACGGCGCTCTACGCGTACCTGCGCTGGCACCCCGGCGTCACGGGCCCGGCCTGGAAGGAGGTCAGCTACTTCGACCGGCACTACAGTCGCGGGGTCCACTGGTATCGAGGCCATTTTCCGCTGCGGCCTGGCGACCGGCTCGTCGGAGAGGCGAGTCCCGGCTACCTCTTTCATCCACTCGCTCCGGAGCGAGTGCGGGCGACGGTTTCGGACGCCAAGCTGATCGCGCTGCTGCGCGACCCGGTCGACCGGGCGTTGTCCCACTATCACCACGAGGTTGCGCTCGGCCGCGAGCCGCTGACGTTCGAGGAGGCGATCGAGGCCGAGCCCGAGCGGACGCGTGGGGAGGAGGAGCGGCTCGCGCGGGAACCCGGCTATTTCAGCCACGCCTGGTGGGACTACACGTATCTCGCCCGCGGCCGCTACGCGGAGCAGCTCGAGCGCTGGCTGGCGGTCTTCCCGCGGGAGCAGCTGCTCGTCGTCGCGAGCGACGAGCTGGCCGCGGAGCCCGGGGAGACGTACGCTCGCGTGCTCGAGTTCCTCGGCGCGCCGGCGCACGCGCTCGGGTCGTACCCGCGCGTCTACGAGCAACGCTACGCCGAGATGCGGCCTGATACTCGGCGCCGGCTCGCGGAGCATTTCGCCGAGCCGAACCGGCGCCTCTGCGAGTTGCTCGGCCGCGACCTCGGCTGGCAAGTGATGTAGGTGTACACCTACATCACTTCAGTTTCTGAAGCGTGAGTCAGTAGTCCCGAATCGTCGCGGCCGTGCCGATCACGATTTGCGGCGAAGCGGCCGGATCGAGCCAGCGCAGGACTGTGACGAGCTGCGCCCTCGTCAGGCTGGCGCAGCCGAGCGTCGGACCGCCGCTTGCGCTGACGTGCAGGAAGATCCCGGAGCCTCGCCCTGGGGCGATTGGGTGCGTGTTGTAGTCGATCACCGCGAGATACCGGTACGAGATGGGCGACCGCGACATGTCCTCGCTCGTGATTCGGAAGGGCGGTTTCGTCCCGCAGCGGACGTGGTGGAAGCGGTTATAGAACGGCGAGCGAATGTCCTCGACCCACCAGTCGCCGCAAACGATGCGGTGATATCGGTAGCGCACACCCGGATTGGGCCCGACGCCGTACATCACCGGCTGGATCCCAAAGGCTCCGGCCGGCGTCGTCTTGTCTCCTTCGCGTTTGGTCTCAGAGACGCCGTTTCGCCCGAGATGGGCCGTCCATGGGCCGTCGACCCCGACCCAGCACTCACCGGACTTCCGCCAGAGGCGCAGCGAGCCGGTGGTCGAGCGCGCCCGCGCCGAGACGACGGTGATCAGTTGGATCGCCGAGCCTGTGTCGGCAAGCTGATTGGCAAGGTTCGCGGGGCACGTGAACGCCCGTGCGTCGCTGCTGCCGCTCGCCGCCGCAGAACAGAGCAAGACCAGGGCGGAGAGTGCGATTCCCCAGCGCATCCCGCCTGCAGAGTACGCTCGGGGCGCGATGACGACGCTGATGCTCGCGATCTTCGCGGCGGTGTCGCTGCAAGCGCCGCCCTTCAGCCACAGTGTCTCGCGCGTGACCGCCGCGCAGTTGCCGTACTCGTGGCACCGGGGCTGTCCCGTGTCGCCCGCCCGGCTACGTCGTGTGCGGCTGACCTACTGGGGCTTCGACGGGCGTGCGCACACGGGTGCGCTGGTCGCCAATGAAGACACTGTTTCGGACCTCGTCGATGTGTTCTCGCGGCTCTACGCGGTGCGGTTTCCGATCAGACGGCTGCGGCCGATCGACGCTTACGGCGGCAAGGACGAGCGTTCGCTCGAGGCCGACAACACGGCTGCCTTCAACTGCCGGTACGTCATCGGCCCCGGGCCGCGGCGCTGGTCGGCGCACGCCTACGGCTCCGCGATCGATGTCAACCCGGTCGAGAATCCCTACCTCGAAAGCGGCCGCGTCCACCCGCGCGCCGGGCGAGCCTACCTCGACCGCGGCAGAGTCCGGCCGGGGATGGCGGTCCGCGGCGGGCTGCTCGTGCGTACCTTCGCAGCCGTCGGCTGGCAATGGGGAGGGCGTTGGACCGGTTCGCCGGATTACCAGCACTTTTCGGCTACGGGCGGTTGACTCTGAGGCGCTGGCTCGCGACGCCCACCTGGAGGCGTCCGGGCTTGGCCCGGCGCCCGTCCAATCCCTGGTGGCAAAAGCAGTTCGGCTGAGACCTTTCCGAGGTTGACTCTGAGGCGCTCGCTCGCGACGCCGACGTGGAGGGCGTCCGGGCTTGGCCCGGCGCCCGTCCAATCCCTGGTGGCAAGAGCAGTTGCGGCTGAGACCTTTCCGAGGTTGACTCTTAACCTGATTTCACAAAAATTGGCGAGGGTGAACGTACACTCGACGGAAGTGTGAAGGGACTTCTCTCCATCGTCGTTTGCACGGCCGCGCTCTCGGCAGGCTCTGCGGGCGCGGCGCCGGCGCAGGCGTACTTCGGGCTCCAGCAGGGACTCAAAGCCGGGGCGGGCACCGAGGCGAGCACGAACTGGGCCGGCTATGCGGTCACGGCCCGGAAGTCCTTCACGAGCGTCACCGGCAAGTGGGTGCAGCCGGCCGCGACGTGCGCCGACCGGTCGCCGACCTACTCCGCGTTCTGGGTCGGTCTCGGCGGCTTCTCGAACAATTCCTTCGCGGTCGAGCAGACCGGCACGCTCGCGAACTGCTCGTCCGGCACGCCGTCCTACACGGCCTGGTATGAGCTCTATCCGAAGGCGCCGGTGATGCTGAAGATGTCGGTCCGGCCCGGCGACACGTTCTCGGCCACGGTCTCGGTGGCCAAGACAACCGTCCTCATTCGGATCAAGAACGTCACCACCAACAGGCTCTTCACGAAGAAGCTCCATATGGCTCGGCCCGACCTGGGCTCAGCCGAATGGGTCGCGGAAGCGCCGAGCGGCTGCGACTCCGTCGGTAACTGCACGACCCTGCCGCTGACGAACTTCGGCACGGTGGCTTTCTCGCGTAGCACGGCGAGCGTCAAGGGCCACAGGGGTCGTATCACCGACCCGGTCTGGTCGGAGACGGCGATCGAGCTCCACGGCGACCTTCCAAGCAGCGATTCTCAGGCCGGTGCGAACGCGATTCCCGGAGCCGTTGGCCCTGACGGAGGCTCGTTCGCAGTCACCTGGCAAGACCTGACTCCGCCTACCGGCTGAGTCCCATGTGCTTCGATCTCGACTCGCTGCCGCCGGTCCCCCGAATCGCGGGCGCTGCGGTTTCGCACAATGACATCGAGCTCGAGGCGGCCGACGGCAACCGCTTCGCAGCCTTCGAGGCGACCCCCGACGAGCCGAACGGGATCGGCATCGTCATCCTCCCGGATGTTCGGGGGCTCTATCGCTTCTACGAGGAGCTTGCCCTCCGCTTCGCCGAGCGCGGCTTCGACGCGGTCGCGATCGACTATTTCGGTCGGACGGCGGGCGCGGCGAAGCGGGGCGACGACTTCGAGTACGCGCCGCACGTCGCGCAGACGACCCGGGAGGGAATCCAGGCCGATGTCCGCGCCGCCGTCGAACGCCTCCGGCCTGGTACCCGCGCGATCTTCACCGTCGGCTTCTGCTTCGGCGGCCGTAACTCCTGGCTGGCCGCCGCCTCGGGACACGGCCTTGCCGGTGCGGTCGGCTTCTACGGGAATCCGGGCGAACGCGACGGCGCCCCGGGGCCGACCCAGCGCGCGGCCGAGCTGGAAGCGCCGATCCTCGCGCTCCAGGCGGGCGCCGACCAGAACATCACCGCGGAGATGAACGAGGCGTTCGAGCGGGCCCTGACCGATGCCGGCGTCGAGCACGAGCTCGTCACCTACGAGGGCGCGCCGCATAGCTTCTTCGACCGCCGCTACGAGGAGTTCGCCGAAGCATCCGAGGACGCCTGGCGGCGGGTGCTCGAGTTCCTAGAAACCAATTCCGCCTAGACGGGCGGCTGCGCGACGTTTCCGTCCGACTCGCGGTAGCGGTAGACGATCCGCCCGCGGGTCAGGTCGTACGGCGACAGCTCGAGCTTGATCCGGTCGCCGATCAGGATCTTGATCCGGTACCGGCGCATTTTCCCGGCCGTGTAGCCGAGGGCCTCATGGCCGTTATCGAGCGCGATGCGGTACATGCCGCTCTTGTAGGACTCGAGAACCTCGCCGTCCACTTCGATCTTCTGCTCCTTTTCGGAGATGGCGCACCTCCCTTCGTGAGATGAGTGCGCGCGGGTGATTGCTCACCCGCGCGCGAGAATTCGGGACTAACCGACGATGCTGACGTTGCGGGCCTGGGGGCCTTTGGGGCCCTCTTCGACCTCGTACTCGACCTTCGCGCCTTCGGTGAGGCTCTTGAAGCCCTCGCCGGCGATCGCGCTGAAGTGAACGAAGACGTCGTCGCCGCCGTCGGCCTGCGAGATGAAGCCGTAGCCCTTCGAGTCGTTGAACCACTTCACGGTTCCGGTTGCCATGTATTCCACCTCCCTGCTCCTTCACGAACGTGCAGCGGAGGCGTGATCGCACTACCGGTACTCGCTCTTGATGATCTGTGGCGCGAGAAAGGTAGCGCATTCGGAGCAGTGGCTGCCTTGGGGGAGATCGTCGCATCCTCAATTTGGCCGGGTTTAACCGGCCGCGGCGGCGAAGCCGCCACGGCCTCTTGTGCGGCATCGCAAGCGATGCCTTAGTCACCATCTAGGGGCTGGCCGAGACTGCCTGCGGCGCGGTTGCGCGCGCCTGCTCGGCCGCGGCTTTCACACCCTCGCCGAAGGTCGGGAACGTGTGGTGCGCGCTGGCGAGTTGGTCGACGGTGACGCCGAGACGCACCGCGATCGAGAGTCCCTGGACGATGTCGCTCGCGCCTGGCGCGACTACGTGCAGCCCGAGCACGCGCCGGCTGGGGCGGTCGAAGACGATCTTGTAGAGCCCGTGCTTCGCGTCGATGTAGGACGCCCTGCGGAGGTGCTTCAGCGGGTGAACGACGGTCTCGGCTTCGAAGCCTTGCTCCTCGGCTGCCGACTGAGTCAGCCCGACGCCGGCGAGTTCTGGGTCGGTGAAGATCGCCGTCGGCAGGACCGAATAGTCCGCCGCGGGGCCTTCGCCCGGGTGGAACATGTCCTCGACGGCGATCCGTGCCTGGTATTGGGCTACCGGCGTGAACAGCGCCTGGCCGTTGACGTCGCCGGCGGCCCAGATACCGGGGACGTTGGTGCGTAGGCGCTCGTCGACGACGATGCCGAGCTTGTAGGTCTCGACGCCCATGGCTTCGAGGTTCAACTCCTCGATGTTCGGACGGCGTCCCGAGGCGAGCAAGAAGCAGTCGAACTCGACCTCCTGCTCCATGCCGCCCTCGCGCGGTGTGATCGTCGCGACATTGCCTCCGTCCCGAGCGGCGACCTTCGTGACGAAGCTGCCGAGGATGATCGGAATTCCCTCGTCCGTGAGGGCCTCGCGAAGCTCCATCGCGGCGTGGTGGTCGGTGTGCGGCGCGATCTCGTCGACGGCGTCGACGATCGTCACCTTTGTGCCGAAACGGGAGAACGCTTGGCCGAACTCGAGCCCGACGGCGCCGGCGCCGCAGACCAGCAGTCTCTCGGGCAGTTCTTCGATCTCGAGCGCGCTGACGTGATCCACCCAGTCGATCTCCTCGATCCCCTCGATCGGAGGCACCGCGGTGCGCGAGCCGGTGGCGATCAGGATCTTGTCGGCCTTGAGCTCGACGTCGCCCAGCCGGACCGTGTGCGGGTCGACGAAGGTCGCCGTGCCTTCGTAGGTGTCGAAGCCCGCCGCGTGGAGACCCTCGACCCACTTCTGTTGCGGCTTCTTCAGCGTCTCCTTCCAGGCCTTCACTTTCGCCAGGTTGGTTGTCGCCGGGCCGACTTCGATGCCGCGCTCGTTCGCCAGCGTGTTGATCGAGTGCGCCAGATCGGCCGCGACGAGATAGGCCTTCGTCGGCACGCAGGCGACGTTGGGGCAGCTGCCACCCCAGCGCTCGCCCTCGATCAGCGCGACCTTCGCTCGATAGTCCTTCGCTGCCTTGTTGGCGCCGTCCCGAGCCGCGGAGCCGGCGCCGATCGCAATCAGGTCGTAGTGCTCGCTCTTCATCGGATCCTCCTTGCTTTTCTCGTGGCACAGTCGCACGCCGGCGCGCGCTGTTACAAGCGTTGTAGCCACCGTTGTCCGGTCCGGCCATTGTCCGGGGTCTGACCCCGGACAATGGCTCAAAGCGCCAGACCGTCGACCCCGACGCGCAGGGCACCCGCGTTACAGTCGGCGCGTGGACGACGCTGCCGTGATCGCAGCCCTCCGCGCGCGAGACGAGAGGGTCTTCGCGGAGCTGATGCGGATGTACAACGCTTCCCTCCTGCGGGTCGCGCTGATCTACGTCGCCACTCGGGCAGTCGCCGAGGACGTCGTCCAGGAGACGTGGATCGGCGTTCTCAACGGGATCGACCGCTTCGAGGGCCGCTCGTCGCTGAAGACCTGGATCTTCCGGATCCTGACGAACATCGCCAAGACGCGAGGGCAGCGCGAGCGACGGACGGTGCCGTTCTCCGCGCTCGAGCGGCCCGACGCCGTCCCCGAGGCGGCGGTCGACGCCGACAGGTTCCTGCCGCCCGATCACGAGCGCTGGCCGGGTCACTGGGCGTCGAGGCCCGAGCCCTGGCCGGAGGAGCGCTTGCTTGCCGCCGAGACGCGCGCGGTCGTCGAGCGCGCGATCGACGAGCTGCCGCCGGCACAGCGAGCGGTGATCAGCCTCCGGGACATCGAGGGCTGGAGCTCGGACGAGGCGCGTAACGCTCTGGGGATCAGCGAGACAAATCAACGAGTACTTCTCCACCGCGCGCGCTCGAAGGTCCGGCAGGCGCTGGAGGACTACCTCACGGAGGCCATGTGAGCGCAAGCATCGAACAGCTGAGTTGCCAGGAGCTCGTCGAGCTGGTGACGGACTACCTCGAAGGCGCGCTGCCGGAACGCGAGCGCGACAGCTTCGAGCACCACATCGAGGGGTGCAAGGGCTGCCACGAGTATGTCCGGCAAATGCGGGAGACGATCGAGCTCACCGGCACTCTGGCGCCGGCCGACATCAGCCCCGAAGCCGAGGCGGCTCTGCTCTCGGCCTTCCGGGACTGGACGTCTCGCTAGCCGATCCCGTCGCGCTACGATTCCGCAGCCGTGTGGCTCTACTTCATTCCGCTCTACATCGCCGGCGCGATCATCTTCATGCTCGCGTTGTTCACCCTGTTGGCGCGGGTCAGGGGGGGCAAGTACGCGCGGCCGATCATGCAAGGGATCGCAAAGATCCCCGGCGTTCGAGGTCTGATGATGAAGGCCTCGCGCGCGGCGCTGGCGAAGCAGAACCCCGAGGCCGCGAGCGCGCTCGAGAAGCTCGAGCGGGCCGGGGTCGCGAACGATCCGCAGCGGGCGCAGGCCGCCCTCTCGCGGCTCAGCGCCTCGGAGCGGCGCGCCTATCTCGAGGCGGCCGGCCAGGAAGGCGCGTTACCTGAGCCGCAGAACCGCCAGCAGCGGCGTGCGATGGAGAAGCTCCAAAAACAGCGCCGGGGGCGCTAGAGCTTCACTAGGCGTAGGGCCGAACCGCGCCGACGTAGCGGCGCGCGTACTGATTGAGGCTCGAGATCTTGACGATGTCGCCGGTATGCGGCGCGTGGATGAAGAGGCCGCCGCCGATGTACATGCCTTCGTGGCCGGGGATCCCGAAGGCGCCGGGGTCGAAGAAGACGAGGTCGCCGGGCTGCAACGCCTCCGGCGGCACGGGCTTACCCTCGTGGAGCTGGGCACCGGTGTAATGGGTCAGCGGGACCCCGAGCTGTCCGTAGACGTACATCGTCAGCCCGGAGCAGTCGAACCCGGTCAGTGGGCTCTCGCCGCCCCAGCGGTAGGGAACGCCGAGGTACTGCGCGGCAATTGCGACCGCACGGCCGCCGATCCCGTTGGCGGCCGGCAGCGCGCCGGCGAGCAGCGGCTCGGTGACGACGGGCAGTCCGGCGATGGTCGGCGCCGCGCCAAAGCCGAGTGACGCCCACGGCCCGGCCGCGGTGACGACGCGGCTCGCGAGCTGGTTGGTGCTGACATTGCCCCGTTCCCGCAGGCCGACGAGTACCTGGGCGCCGCTGGGGACACCCGGATAGCCCGTCTCGACGCTCAGACGCAGCCCCACATAACCCGTCTTCTTGCCGATCACGGCCTTCTGGCTGACGACCAGGTAACTGCCGGTGTCGAGCTGGAAGAGCGCATTCGAGCTCGCATCCCGCAGCAGGCCCTGGACGACGAGCCCGGAGATCGCCGCGCGGCGTCCGTGCCTGATCGTGACGCGGTCGGCGTGGACGCGTCCGCCGAGCATGGAGACGTCGTCGAGCTCGACGCGCGTCTCAGTCGCGAGAACCTTGCCGATCGAGAGCACCGAGCCGTCCCGCGGATAGGTGAAGGAGCCGTTACCGGCAGCCGCGAGCAGCTTCCCGTCCCCCGTGCGTACCTGTGCCGTGCCGAGAATGTCGGCCGCCGCCGCGGGCGCCCCGACGAGCGCGATCGCGACCATGAATGCGAGGGCGCGCATCCACCGGCACGATAGAGACATGCGTGCCATGGTGCTAGACCGGCCGGGCTCTCCACTACGGGAAGCGGAGCTGCCGGAACCCACGCCGGGGCCGGGGCAGCTGCTCGTCAGGGTGCAGACCTGCGGCGTCTGCCGGACCGACCTCCACGTCTTCGACGGCGAGCTGACGCACCCGAAGCTGCCGCTCGTGCTCGGCCACCAGATCGTCGGAACTGTCGTCGGCGAGAATCGTCGCGTCGGGATTCCCTGGCTCGGCTGGACGGACGGTGAGTGCCGGTTCTGCCGTTCTGGCCGCGAGAACCTCTGTGACAACGCCCGGTTCACCGGCTACGACCTGGACGGCGGCTACGCCGAATACACGGTCGTCGATGAACGTTTTTGCTTGGCACTTCCCGAGCGCTATTCCGGTCTCGAGGCAGCTCCCCTCCTGTGCGCCGGCCTGATCGGCTATCGCTCGCTTCGGCTCACGGGCGACAGTGAGCGGCTCGGGCTCTACGGCTTCGGCGCCTCCGCGCACATCATCGCGCAGGTCGCGAGGCACGAGGGACGCCGCGTTTTCGCCTTCACGCGTCCGGGCGACGAAGACGGGCAGGCGTTCGCGCGAGAGCTGGGCGCAGTCTGGGCCGGCGGCTCGGAGGAGCGACCGCCGGAGGAGCTCGACGCCGCCATCATCTTCGCTCCCGTTGGTGCGCTCGTTCCGCTCGCGTTGCGCGCGCTCGCGAAGGGTGGCAGCGTCGTCTGCGCCGGCATCCACATGACGGACATCCCGGCGTTCCCATACGAGCTGCTCTGGGAAGAGCGCGTGCTGCGCTCGGTCGCCAATCTGACGCGTCGGGACGGCGAGGAGTTTCTGGCGCTGGCGCCGCAAGTGCCCGTGCGAACGGTGGTCGAAGCGTTCGCGCTCGAGCAGGCGAACGACGCGCTCGAGAGCATGCGGAGCGGCCGACTCCGGGGCTCCGCGGTGCTCGACGTGGCCGGCGAGTGACAACCGAGATCGTCTTCGAGACGCACGCGATCAGTACCGACAACGAGGCCGGGATTGCGACCGGGTGGCTCGAGGGTCAGCTCATGGAGGAAGGGCGGCGGCTTGCGCGGGGCCTCGGCGAGCGCCGGCGGGGCGAGTGGATTGACGCCGTTTACACC
>Ga0137403_10002577_pt1 | contig 22124 bp, 22 predicted proteins | sample CZOMad2_1_16fung_FD_122057 | JGI IMG/M metagenome (GOLD analysis project Ga0137403, IMG submission 122057) | Vadose zone soil fungal communities from Angelo Coast Range Reserve, California, USA - CZOMad2_1_16fungal (Hybrid Assembly) | ecosystem: Environmental > Terrestrial > Soil > Vadose zone...
ACGTTGAACACCCCGAGCATCCACAAGGCGTGACCTTCTGGCGTGACGAACAGCCAGCGACTGTCCCACTTTGCCACCCGAAAGTAGCCTGTGGCTCCCCCGGGTGCTGGCACGTCGACATAACCGCCATACCGGTCCAACACTTGGGCAATGACTATTGAGGCCCTGCACAGGGGGCATCCTATTAGCAGAAATAATAGAGCTATGCACCTTACGCTCATAGATATACCCCTTACGCTGAGACAGGCAGCCTCCGACGATCTTTATCAACCCAACTAACTTCTGGTGGCTGGGTGAGGCAAATAAGCGGTCTGCACCTCAGTGCAGTGGGATTCCTTCTCTACCATTAAGTGCGCAATTGTGCTCAGTGGTCCGCGTTGGAGTTGAATCGGCGCCTGCTGTGCTGTTGGTGCAGACATTGGGGGCAGTGGGAGACGTTCTTAAGACGGCTGAACGCAAGGTGGGGTCGGCGATGGTCAGAGCGACCCCCGGCCGACATCGTGTCACCCTGAGAGCGGCTAAGAACTATGACACATGGGAGTTGGTGCGAGAGCCGTAGGATTTGCGGGTGATTCCCCATGTGGCCCAGCACACGACTGGACGTGCTAGCGCGATCGACTCCCGAAGGGCGCGGCATCCGGCCATGCCGTGAGTTAGCGCAAATGCAAGCGCGTGAAGGAGGTCTTTGGGCGGCCGAAAACGATGGGGCTGCTGCGCAAGACCTGCCATCTCGGGGTCGCGCAGATCGGCGGGATGTTGACCATTGCCACGATCATGTACAACTTGGTGCACATGCACACACTGGCGCCAGCGGCATGAAACGGAGCGTGCAATCACGCGCAAGTAACTCCCCAGGCCCCACTGAGCTCTGCCCAACGAGGATGTCAAGGACGAATGATGCCCTGAGGTTTTCGCGAGATGAAGCTCGAAGATATCTGCTCTCAGCCCGCTTGCACCTCAGCTAACATTTTTCAGCAGCCTGTTAGATTGGCCGCAGTGGTGTACGGCAAAACCTAGCAGGCTGTTGAAAAACTCGTGTTCAAGGCCCCAAAAATGTCTCGATCCTCTAGCTGAAAATTTTTGTCAATAAAATCAAAAATTTGCATGGTGTGCTATTGACTGCCAATACCCAATTTAGGCAAGAAAACCCCTTTCATCAGCCTGCTAAACCGTACCACACACGATTGGCACAGTGAGGTGCTCCCGTGATACGGTGGATATTCCCACACATCTCCGCAACTAGGGGTCCCAGGAGTCCCCACTGTGCCGCAAACAACCGTACTCGACCTCCCCCAGGAGGAGCAAAGCCGAGATGCTGGCTGCGCTGCGTCGTGCCGGGTATGGGGGCCTCCTGGCCTTGCCGGCACTCTGGGCTGGACCGCCGACGAGGATGGGACGCTGGCCGCAGCGGTGCGCACCACCATCCTGATGCTGTGCCTGGGCGGTCGCTGGGTGGCTTCTTCAAGGCGCCTTCCCGCGCCTATGGTTGGTGCCGGACGCACTGGAGTTGCGCGACGGTGGCCGCGCAGTTGGCCGCCAAACACCGCTGGGTCTGGAAACGGGCCAAGCTGAACGCGAAAGATACCGATCCCCAACGGGTCAAGCGGTTAGCCCGCATTAAGTGCCATTTCGAGTATCTGGGGGGTCGAGACGTGATGGTATTTGCGAATGAACTCGATATCCATCTGCTCCCCAAAGTCGCCTAGTCCTGGGGTGCCCGGAAGTGCATCATGATCGCAGGCCAGAATACCGAGCAATATTTGGCCGGTGCCCTCAATCTCACGACCGGGAAACTGGTGTATGGCCTCGGTACTCGCAAAAGCAACGAATTATTTGGGGACCTCCTCACGCTGTTGGACCAGACATATCGGGGCTCTGGGGGTCCGACCTGTCTCTGTCGTCGTGGCCAACTTAGAATCCATAAGGCTCAGACCGTGGAACCATGGTTGGCGAACCATCCCCGCTTTCGATGGCTCTGAGTGCCGACTTATTGTCCCCGAGCCAACTCCATTGAGCGGGTATGCGGTGATGTGCACGACAAATGCACGCAGAATCACAAACACAAACGCTTACGCATCTGATCAAAGATGTCGAACCGTAGGTGCATGAAAACGGGCCATGACAGTACAACTCTCTCAGATGTACTACGAACCAGCGGTCATCGCAGCCGTCGAGACCATGATTGCCGAAGCAGCCTGCGAGGTGGTTGCATGAGTGTACGAATCTTATGGGGAGTGGTTTAGTTTCCTGGCAGGAGTGCTGTTCATCTCCAGCTTGCTGCCGCAAAGACTTGTAGAGTAATTTTTTCCCCGAGTAAATTTTCGATTTCAGGTGTGACATCCGCTACGTGATCGTACAATGCTTTGAGCTTTTCCGGTGAAATCCTTCCACCATAAAGAGTACCTGAAGGATCCACTACATAAAATAACTGGGCTCCACCTTGGAGATCATGTATGAAGGTCGAGGTACTCTTTTGAAAGTAATAGGTTTCCCAGTATTCCCCGCTCCGAAAAGTATAAAACTCCATAGCAGGATGCTCTGGTGCAATGAAAACCATATCTTGTGGATTTTTGGACAGCAATTGCGGCCCAAAATATGCGGCAATTTCCCGGTAGTAGGTACGATGCTGAAGTGTATTCCGAACGACTAATGCCCCTGCAAAGAGCATAGCTGAAGCTAAGGCTGTGAAGACTATGCCTTTTGCGAGAATCCTGAATTGTGGACCAGCAACCACAAGAGTTAAAGGCAGGAGATAAAGTACTAAAATTGATGAAAATTCACGCAGATCAAAAACACCCTTCATTAAGAAGAAGCCGGCCACGGCCAGTGAAAGCAATGAAGCGAAAGCCACCTCTCTGCGCTGCGCTTCTCGGGCGAAATATATGCATCCGAGGCCTAGAAGTAACGCGAGGGCAGGGAAAGCAGGAAAGATATAACTAGCCTGTTTAACGCGGAAAATTGACAAAATTAATATAGGGGAAAGTAAGACTGCAATGACAATCGTAGCCGCAAGGTTGTGGCGCTTTAAAAGGGAGTGGAATCCTAAGATAACTAGTGGAAGACCGAAAAAACTCGCTTTGAAAAAGGCTGCCAAATAAAACCACCAAGGTCGATACCACATGGTTGGATCATAGCCAGACCCAGCAACGCGACTCTTAAAAGTAGAGACGTAATAGATGCTCCTCCAATGTGGAAAAAGCTCAGGAGCGAGCCAAAGGACTAGGAACAAATGCGAGGCGGACACTAATAGGAATAGGAAAAAGCCCAGAACGAGAGCGTGGATAAATTTTCTATTGTATTCTTCACGAAATTTAGCTGCGAGGAGAATAACGCACCCAAGGAGAAACGGCAGGACGAGCCACAATTTAGACAGAAATCCGAATCCCAGGGCCAGCCCACAAAGTACTGCCCATCGCAATCTCTCATACAAACAGAATTGCGCCGCTGCGAAAAGACCCATACATCCCCAGACAACTACGAATGGCTCTGGCATAGCACAACGGGCATAGGTGATAGTGCCTGGATTAAGCAGAAAGAGCGCAAACGTGAGAAGCGCCAGAGCGCGGTCATTGAGTAGATTACCGACTAGTCCATAGAGAAACCATGCTGCTATGGCTAGTGCTATCACATTGACAGCCCGAATGGCGAATTCGTTTTTCCCAAGCACCGCCATAGATATCGCAAGAAACATGGGATAGATATAGGGCTTAGTACCGGGGCCCCCCAAAGGTTCCTCGGAAACAATAGCCAATTGATGATAGTCAGAGAGGATATTGAGCGCCGATAACCCAAAGCGTCCTTCGTCGCTTCCCAGGTCAAATAATCCTAATCTAAAAAGCGTAAAGCTACCATAGAAGAGAAGAACGACTACTATGAAGGATAACTCATAATATCGTTTAAGATTGAAATGAAAATGTGTTTGAGAGCCTGTTCTAATATGCAACCATCTCATCTTGTAGCCATCCAGTCTATCAGAAGAACTTTGATCATAAGAGAGGAAGGAATATTGTGCTTCGTTGGACTCCACTTTGGCCGTTGTGAGTAGGCAGGAGGGCAAGATGCACTTTACAATAAATGATCTCTCGCAAACTCGGCTTTGGCCAATCAAGTTGCTAACGAGAGTCCCGCGAGCCAAAGCTCAAAAACCTCACGCGGAAATTGCACGGACTCTGGCTCGGACGCAGAGTTCACCAAATCACGGGCGCGCCAGAGATGCCCACGCACCAAGGGCAAACAATCTGCAAAGGTCGGCTCGGTTTTGTGATACCACACCGTTACCGGCTCGGGGATCTGCCCGCTCGAGCTTAACTGCAACACAAGCACAGTGACAAGGGAGAACGGTGCCGGAGGACCGAGGTGATACTAGCAATCGCTTTTCCGACCATTGACGCTGGGTTTCCAGCCCAAGATGTGCACGACCTTCTGCAAAGGCGACCTGGACCGACCAGTGCCTGACGACCCACTGAAGAAGCTCCACCGGCGTGGCCTGCACGTCGGTACAGAAAAGGGCCTCTATCCTCCGTTTGCCCCTGAGGTCATATAAGCACATAGCGGATGTCGGCCGGGGGCAAGCCGAGGGTGCATCACATGGCCGTGCGCGAGAAGAGCCATACTTGCTTGCGCTGGCCGCCGTACCAGTCCATGTTCACCGTTTCCCAAGAGGTGTCCGAGTGCTCTGTCCAGGCCTGCAAACCCCGTTGACACTTGCCTTTCAACGGTTTGGGGCCACACCTACTAGGGGGTTGTGGCCCCGGCGCATGATACAGCGCCGCATCCCAGCACAAGCGCGAGACCATAACCACCTGGCTCCTCACACAGGCCAAGGCCAGCGACACGGCGGCAAAGCCGCCATCAACGGCCACGACCAACCGGCGCCCGGGCAGTCAGTGGCATACTTGCATGCTCATCTGCCGGACCCAATCGATACTGGTCTTGTGCCGGCACTGGCCATGCTTGTCTCAGGCCAGGACAGCGCGGTGATAAACGGCAACGCCCACACCCGGCGACTCCAGGGCACTGCGACCAAGAGCATCATCGTCACCCACTTCAGGCCGAAACAGAGGAGCGCACACCATCGCGATAGCAGCCTTTGGCTTTGATCTTCCGCCCACTGCGACGTTCCACAGTGTCGTCTGCCCCCAGCACGATCGTGGCGTCCGGCGGGACCAGCAGGGTGACAAGCAGCCTCAACAGCATCCAACTCCCCTGGCTGGCAGACCAGGTGGCCCGTTTCAAGAGCCAATGGTAGTTGGTGACGCGGCGCTCCGCTGCCAACCCCGTCGGCCGCAAGGCGGCCGTGACGGTGCGTGCACCAGGCGTGAGTATCGCTCCCAGGAGCAAGAGCTGAGCATGGAGAGCCAAACCCAGTGTGAAAACAGGGGTGCAAAGGACACTAAGACCAGTATGATCGCCTCTGGCAGGGGCGGAATAGGATGTCCTCCTTCGATAGCATGGACTCTGGGAAAGCCCATCTATCGTAAGGGACATCCTACCCTCCTGCCTACTCAGAATGACCAAAGTCAAGTTCATGTAGTGCGAGCAGTTGCTTCAAAGTATTATCCCTGCAGCCATCGCGGACTTTGGGCCCCAACTTCGGTACGAACCAACGCATGCAGGCACACCGAAAGGAACACCATTAACCAGAACAACTTCTGATATTGGCCGGAGACGAAGAAGATGGACACGGCATAGCCTACCAAACCCGTCTGAATACCTTGGGCTGCCTGGTGCAGCAGAGGCGGACCGGACTCGAGTGTCTGACGGCGCACTTGCTCCAGGCTTCGAAAGCTGTAAAACAATATGGCTAAGAAGGCCAAAAGGCCCGGCAGGCCCATCTCAGCGGCGAACTCAATATAGCTATTGTGGGCGATGTGTTGCAATCTCTCGCCCTGGTCGCTGTAAAAGCCCAGCAGTGGCTTGAAGTTGCCCAGCCCGATTCCCATCAAAGGGTTTTCCCACGCCATACGCAAGCCAGCCTTCCAAAGTACTTTGCGCGCCTCTGCAGACCCTTGATCTAGGTGGTCAGGGTTCAGTAGCCGCTCGAGGGGCGATACAGGTAAGAGTAAGTTTAGAAGAATGAGCAAGGCACCCACAAGGATCAAGCTGAGCACCCGGTGGTGCAAGCGCCACACCGCTAGGAGAGACGCGGCCACCAGGCCGAAAAATCCTCCCCGAGAAGCCGCCAGGGTAACGGCGAGCAGCGTGATGACCAGGCACCCCAGGCAAAACCACCGCTCCCACTGTGGCTGTTGTTTTCGTATTAGGAAGAACGCAATCGGCAAGCAGAGTAAGGCTGACGCAGTAAAGTAGTTGACATCACCGGTCACCCATCCGAGCAGGAAGACATTGTGGTATTTCTGCCATTCGCGCAACACATAGAGCGACGCAAACGCCACCGACCCGACCGCCATTAGCAACACCCAACGCAACCGGCTGAGCGAGTCTACCACGACCAAAGTGGTAAAGAACAGCAACAGGAAGGAGAGATAACTCATAAGCGGGCTGATCTCCCATGGCATCGACGGCCCCATAGCCAGAAAGGAGGCTATCGCCATTAATGCTAGGAACACAAACCACCGCGCTTGCCAGGTTTGGAACAAGTACAGTGGTATACGACGTCTGGCCAGCTGAGTAAGTGCGTACAGCAGGCACGTTACCCCCAAGTACTTGATTATGGTCAGCTCCCCCACAAACTCTGACCACAGTGGATGACGGGTAAGTGGCATCACAGTGATAAGCAAGTAGAAAAGGATCACTGTCGAACCTGGTGCTCCATGCGTAACAATCCCAGTTTCCGGTCAATTCCCAACGGCTTTCATTGCCTCGGCTATTGCCTCGTAAACCCCGGTCTGCAGGACCAGAAAGCTATATTGCTCCTCAACTCGTCGGCGTGCGGCCTGGCCAAGCCTCTGGCGATAGGACGTGTTAACGAGCAGACCTGCCACCGCGTGCGCAAAGGCAGCCGGCTCGTCGGCCAGCATAATGTCCTCTCCATCTATAAAATTAAGACCTTCAGCACCCACACGAGTCGAGACAATTGGCTTAGCCATGGCTCCCGCCTCGAGAATTTTCAGCCGCGTGCCGCTGCCAATCCGCAGTGGAACCACACAGACTGCTGCCTTTGCAATCTCCGCACGTATGTCTAACACCGTCCCCGTAAACTCGACTTGCGGCACACCGGCGAAGCGCCGACGAAACTCCTCCGAAGGATTGCGTCCTGCCACGATAAATTTTGCTGTAGGGATTAAGCTCCGAAGTTCCGGTAAAATTCGGGAAACAAAAAACTCCACCGCGTCCCGGTTTGGATACCAGTCCATCCCTCCTGTATAAAGAACAGTCGAGTCATCTCCATCGAGAGTCGGGATATATTGGTCTGTGTCAACGACGTTCGGTACCATGGTAATCGGCGTTCCCGGAGAGAGCTTCGCCATCACCGATCGATCGTGCTCAGAGCACACCATCACCGAACCGGCCCGTGCGCAGGCATATTGCTCCCAACGCCTGAGTTTCTGAGACTCCAACCACGCGTAGGCTCGCCTGGCCGGGTTCCGTTCGATAGCCAAATACCGAAGGAGGAGAATGTGCTCGATGTTCTCGCTGTTGACAATCAGCGGCTCTGCCAGTGCCACGGGAATATTGACGAGAGAATAGGGCGAGTCACACAACACCGCGTCGATCTGGTGGGCCTGAAGCCGGATATGGATGCTGGCTTTCATTGCCCGGCAACGATACCTCACAACGCTATAAGGCATCATGGAAGGCAACGTTGCCAATCGACACCAATAGTCTGCCCCACTGGAAAGACTAGCTGGCGCGTAGGGGACTACATGGGCCGAACGGCACACGCGTCGGATCTCCGCCGAGTAAGTCTCGAGTTGAGCTTGCTGACCAAAACTTAATAAGTCTACCTCGTGGCCATTCGCCGCCAGAGCCTTGAGCAGCATCCAAATCCGCATGGTGGTGCCATTGGTAGGTGGGTAAGGAAATGCCCCTGATACCACCAGGAGCCTCTCTGCTCTCAGAGGAGGTTTAGAATGGAAATTTCTGGGTCTCAAAGTCCGGAAACCCTCGGTATTGCCCATAGCATAGACTATATTAGGCTGAGGTTCTGTCAGCGACAAGAATGCTTAAAGCAGATGTTGAAAACCCAGACCGAGCAAGTACCTTCTGGCTGGTGGGTGACACCTCATCTACAACACTTCTCTTTCCTCGCCGCAAAAATTGGAAAACTACGATCATTACTCATTTACGAGCAATGGCTATCATGTTGGGAGATATTACCCTTGCAGAAACGAGATGAACCCACTTAAAAATTATATATGGTAATGGTTTTAATAATCTGTATATGCGATTTTCATTGCCATCAATAAAAACAGGGGAGGGATATATTTGCACATTCGAAAATCCAATCTTTAGCAGTGCTTTCTCAATGCTTATAGGCGTCCATTCTTGCATATATTCTTGGATCTTCTTTTGCATTGACGATTTCTCTCGACGAGTTCTCCCATACCATGCATTTGTTTCTCGAATGACACAAACCCCAGAAGGCTTAATCATGTCAAATACTTTCTGAATGAACTGCTTTGGATCGGGTATCGTTCTAAGTACATCAAATATAGTTATGGCATCGAAGTGTCCAATATAATCTAGAGTGAGGAAATCTTCTTGGTAAATTTGAGCCCCTGTTCTAAGCTGGGCCACTTTAGCCGCCGTAGGCGAGGGCTCTACCCCCTCAACTTGCCATTCTCGTTGCTTAGCAATTTCCAAAAATGTTCCAACTCCACACCCTACATCTAAAATTTTTCCTCTCCTGCCTAAAGAAGAATAAATTATTCTTTCAATGTTTCTAAATGCACTATTTCTGAGCATATGATGTTTAATAATTTGCTCATTAGTATAATAATCACCTTCCCACAAAATTACAGGATTTGTTGACAGAACATCTTTTCTAAAGCACAGATAACATTCTGGACAGATATAAAATTGAGTTCCTTGCCGAGAACATAATTTTATTATAGTTCCACATATAGGACATCTGATTCTAACGAGATACTTTTCTAGCATTTTTTCAATGTCACTTTCTGCTATACATATACATTTTTCTGATCTACCCAACTATCTATTAGTTTATGGAATTTCATATAACTAATGGAACGATTATGCATGACGGGATATGATGGTTTAAAGGGCCCTATTTCGCATTGCCTGCCACCAGCCCTGCAAGCGAATCCATCTCTGCATATATACTTCATAACCGGAACGCGCCCAGCGTACGACGCGACTGTGACACTTATGCCAGCGCTTAATAGGCATAAGTGCGCCGCCGAACTTCTTTTTGAAGCGCCCGAAGCCGCACATATCGTAGCTCCTCAAGTCACGGTCAGCAGCTAGACACATCGCTTTCCAGTGCAAATACTCATTCGGACAGAGCTCCCGCCCATCTTGCTGACTCGCACCACCCCAGAAGTAAATCGTATGGTCGTCGTGCGGAAACAGTCCTGTAGCTATAATGCGCCCCGTGCAATCTCGCACGCGCAATGCAAACAAGAGGTCTTCTTTCTTAAGATAACGAAAGAGCAGTCGTGGATATTCGCGGGGATATGATGGTACCAGGCCTTTTTTCTGCATCAAGTTGTAATATTGGTCATAGAACTCGTCGGCAACGCGCGGATCATCGGTGTCTTCCACTGTAAGCCCAGCTTTGATCGCCTTTCGAATCCTATTGCGGCAGGTCGAATCCAGTGCACGCCACATCAAGTCGGGATTCTCTGGGGTTAGGGTTACAAAGTAAGTCCAACCAGGGTCCACTTCATAGTGAGACGCCACCATGGCCCTTTCGCTCACTATTCGACTTTCCAGTTCAGTCATGGCCAAATGTTTATCATGGGCTATACAATCCAAGGCCTTAAGCAGATCAATTTGGTTAATGTCAGTGTTCGCCACTGGGCCCATGAAGTTTGTCCCCCAGCCTCTCAAAGGGCTGCCGAGAATGCGGAAGGGCCCCTTCTGCAAAATGCCACCACAAAAATACCCTACAGTATGACTGCCATCTCGGATCGCCCACAGATGGATGTCTATCCCGCGGCTGGCAGCGAGATAGTCCAGCCACACCCGGCGATGGAAGAGTTCTCGGCTCTCGTAGAGAGCAATCAGCGCATCCCACCGAGCTGCCTCGTCAGGAGTTAACGGCTCAAGGTGGTAGCTCACGCCCGCGTCTCCGCCAAGAATTCGTGGTAGTTCCAAACGGTGTCTGAGGCCAGCTGCCTCCAGACTAGCCGTTCATCGTGCACCTTTCCCTTCTGGAGCACCGGCAGCCAGCGCTGCAGTTTTTCCCAACGGAAATCTAGTTCTGGACTCTGGTCAGCGGCTCCGACGAGATAGGGCAACTGAAAAAAAACTTCGCTGGCCGCAGCATAGACCTGGTAACGGGGTGAAGCCCTCCATGCTTGTCCTCCCCAGCGTGTCCAGTGCCGCCAGCTTCGGTGCCATCCCCGCTTCCGCAGGACATACAACCAGCCCCGGAGCCTTTCGCTAACGGGTTGGAGCCGCATCCACCTCTTCAATAGCTCCAGATCCGACAGGTGTGGACCAGCCCCAGTGAGACGGACCAATTCCCATCGCCAGAGCTGCCTGGCATAGGCGGCCGCTTCTTCCCACAATAGAACCCCTGGCTCCCCTTCTCTTGAGATAAGGGCGAGGCCTCCTTGGTCGGGCCGTAGAAGTTTCTCTAGGGTACAGCCGGTAACCCGTTCGGCAAACCTCTGAAGCGGGAAAGGCACCCTATCGTCGGGCACTGCATTGTCCGCCAGAACTCTTAGCCTCTCAGCCCGGCCTCGGTAGGTCGGTGCATAGGCTCCTGCAAACAACAGATACGACGTCGCCATGTCCAGATATAATTTGATTGTCCGATAGTGGACTCTAGGGGGCAGGATTACCGGGTAGTCCGCCAGGTCCTCTACTACCTCGAGTTGTTCGATCATTCGATTGCAGAGCAAGCGCCAGGCATCTTCCAAAGGAATATCTGAGGCTGAAAAAGCCGGAATCAGCGAGAGGATTTGTGGCTCACCCCAGATAACCTGGCCACAGACCCGCAATTCGTAGGCGAAGATGTGGGGCTTCAGCTTGCGTAAGTATGTAGGACAGACGTCGCCTAGCGAGATGTTACCTTGTATGTTGTGTTGGAGGAGCCTCTCTCTGATCCTCCTGCAAAGCGGGTCGAGATCCGCTGAAGACGGCAAGGAAGCGTGTTCGTTAAAGATTAAGAGGAACTCCGCATCACCCAGAAGGCTCCACCGCTCCCTCTCCTCGATGAAGGTGGCCTCATCTCGCGCTAAGCTTCCGGTCAGGACGATAGCCAGAAGACAATCCTTATACTGCTCTATGCATTGCCTCGCGGTCTCGGTACAGAAGGCAGCCTTCAGTTCTCTTAGCCGGTGCGGCTTATGGTCTGGACCGAACAGTTGAAAAGCCCTTTGCAGCCCATCTGTCATTGCAACTACAGCCTTCAGGTCATTTATTTCGTTAACAGGGTCTCGCCGTGAGCGCGCGTCCCCCTGACTGGCGCGATTCGCGACCCAATTTTCTGGCGGCGACGGCGCTTTTCCCACGCGTTCAGATACAATTCCCCTGTCCTTTGGATTTGCCGCTCCTCACTGAAGCGTTCCTGCACCCACTCCCGCCCGGCGCAACCCATGACTTGTCGTAGTTCCTGATTGCTCAATAGCCTGCAGATGGCCTGAGCCAGGCGCATAGCATCTCCAGGAGGCACTGTAAATCCGGTTTTCCCGTCAACGACGACCTCCGGTGTCCCGTCTACCGCCGTAGCGACCATCGGCCGCCCAGCAGCAAGCGATTCAATGGCCGCCAGCGGCAGTCCCTCATAGAAAGACGGCAGCACGCTGACATCCGCCAGGGCTAACCAGTCCGCCACATTGGCTTGGTAGCCGACAAAACGCACGGACACCTCCGATTCGAGACTACATACCTGCCTTTCGAGATTTCCACGTAGGGTGCCTTCGCCTACACAGACCAAACGCACCTGCGGAAACTCGCGACGGATCAACGGGAGTGCCTCAAGCAGCACACGATGTCCTTTTTGCGGTTCGAGTCGTCCGATGACGACGAGTACTGGATCACTCGCGCCGAAACCCAAGGTTTCCTTCAAATCAGAAGGTACCGAACGAGCGGGGTCAAACTGCCTCAGGTCACAGCCATTATGAATGACAGTAATCTTGTCCGGTGGCAGCCCTTTTTGCTGCACTAGATAACGGGCGTTGGCATGGGAGACCGCGACGTAGTAGTCCACAAAACGGCCGGCGAGGCGATCCACGACGAAATGCGACTTCACCAATCCCCGACGCCACAGTTCTCGAACATGAGGGGTCTCAATAATTACAGGCACGCGACACAACCGGCCAATGGGCGAAGCGAACAAACTACTATAAAACAGGTGCGAGTGGAGGATGTCCACCCGGTGCTTGCGTATGATCTGGGCCAGACGGAAGGCAGAGGCAATTAGGCTTGGTTGCATGAGGCACAGCGGCATAAGCTCGACATCTCCAGGGAGGTCCGGCTGCAGCTTTATGGCTACCTCAGGGGTGCAAACTAGGTATAGGCGGAAATATCGTCGATCTAGCCCCCGCAGTAGTGTCAAGATATGCTCCTCAACGCCGCCACGGACGAGCGTATTCGAAAAGTGCAACACCGAGATGGGTCGTTCGAACATCTGTCGTACCTTTGCCATACGCTCAGCCCGCACACAGGCACCTATTGGGAGCGGGAGTTACCAAATTGGGCCGCTGCCCTTCGCCCTTATAGATGCTCTCCAACGGCAGCTACATCGGCCGCGACCATCATTTCGACCAAGCCCTGAAAGTCGACCGTCGGCTCCCAGCCCAATTCCTTGCGAGCCATACTGGCATCGGCGCGTAGGTCGTGGATCTCCCCTGACCGCAATAAGCGCAGATCCACTTCCACGTAGTCTTCGATTGACTTTGTAACGTTTTTCTCACCAACGATCGTGATGAGCGCACCTAATACCTGGGTGACGAACTCAGCCACACTGTGGGACTCCCCGGTCCCGATCACGTAGTCCTTTGGCGTCGGCTGCTGTAGCATCGCGTACATCGCCTTCACGTAATCACCAGCATATCCCCAATCTCTCCGGGCCTGCAGATTGCCCAGTTTCAGCTTCGTCTTGTGGCCCTTCGCCCATCCTGAAGCCGCCCGGGTGATCTTGCGTGTCACCATCTCCGTGCCGCGACGCGGCGATTCATGATTGAACAGAATCCCTCCAACGACGAACAGGCCGCGCCCCCGATAAACCTCGATAAGCCGATGAGCCGCCATCTTAGAGACACCGTATGGGGAGGTAGGATTGAGCGCCGTCTGTTCATTGCAAAACCCGTCGACATTTCCAAACATTTCCGAGCTCGAAGCCTGGTAGACACGTGTATCAGGTTTCTGCCGCTCAACGAGCTTCAACAATCGAGCTAAGCCTCCCGCATTGATGTCAAAGGTCTCAGCGGGACGCTCCCAACTGGTCGGAACAAAGACCTGGCCAGCCAAGTTGTAAACCTCATCTGGCCAGGCCTTGTGAAAGGCGACTGAGAGGGATGCAACATCCCGCAAGTCTGCGTATAGGAATTCGATGCGCTCCCCGATGGGCTGAAGCCAGCGCATGGTTTGTGGATCACGCCGCACTAACCCATATACCTGGTAGCCTAGTTCCAAAAGATACTCAGCCAGATAGCTACCATCTTGACCAGAAATTCCAGTAATCAACGCTTTCTTCATCACAATTGGACCTCTATTCCTTACATGGTCAAACCTGCAGCGTACTGCATGCAGTGCCATATGTCGGCGATCGTATGCACTTCTACGGGAGGCTGCACGTTGCTCAAAAAGATCGCATCGGAAGCGGAATCATCCGGGTGATAGCCATGCATGCCGGCTGGCTTCCAGCCGCTGCCGTTGAAATTGCTGTGGGCCAATAACCATCCCGGCTGCAGCAGCGCAATAACTTCGCCGTAACGGCGGTCGGGAAAGAATATGCCCAACCGCTGTAACTCGTCATCTGGCACAATCCGGGCGCAGGGGACTGTCTGCAGGCATTTAACGATTTCCTGCCCAGCGCGGTCGTTGAAAAACCAGAATCGTGCCATTGTCGAGTCGTATACAGCGAGGTAGTCATCCGGCATGGTATAGCCGAGAGCCTCCACTTCTTTCACTAAGTCGTAGTGGTGCACAACCGTGGTCATGCCGTGGTCGGAGAAGATGGTGAAGCTCGTCTCCGGCACGAGCTTCTGGGCCAATTCGAACAGTTGATACAGACGGCCGGCATACCATGCTAACCGCTGCTCTACCCGAGCGGTATCGTGGCAGTAGTTATGCAAAAAACCATCGATTTCGCTGAGATACAGGAAGAAGAATGTGGCATCCCCCGCTTCAAGATCCCGCTTTGCCTGCCGCAGAATTTCCTCGTCGGTCGACTGATGGTAGGAGTAGACCCGGTAGGGAACACCTGCTGTGGCAAGCTGGTCGAAGATCGAAGGCGCACCAACGATGCCGCCGCGCTCATAAATGTTGCGCTTCTCCACCCAGTTGAACCACGGCAGCAACCGGGGGCTTACGCAGCACTCAAATACCGGCCCCAGTCCGAGCACATGTCGCCCCAGCTCCTTCAGCAGTTTGTGTGTCACGCGATGATCGAGCACACCATTAGGCAGGAGGCGAAAATGGCGTAGCCAGCGAAACGGTGAGCCCTCGGGATCATAATAGAGAAGATTCCAGTGCCCATGTTCCGCCGGGGATCTTCCGGTCAGAATGGTCGGAATAGCCCCCGAGCTGTAACCAAGTATGGTACGCAACCGCGTCCGATACGGCAGCAGATCCGCAAGAAAATCGCTGTCTTCGATAAACCGCCAACCAAGGGCGTCTATCAGTACAAAGAGGTTAAGCTTGCGTTCGCGACTCATATTCACTCCTCGGAGGCGCACATGCCCGGTTGTGGTGATCGGAAGTGGAGCAGAAGGTACTTGGGTAGGAATATGAGTGTCGTCCGCGCTGTCCGTTTGGCAAAGGGTCCAGGACGTCGCGCCAGAAGCTGGTGGAACTCACGCGGCATGGTATGACGGTACACAGCGATTCGGTTCACTATTGGAGCCCCGGGCAGCGCCGGCCAGCTCCGTGAGTTACACACTGCCCGATAGCCCTCCTCCTGCGCTACCTCAACGATATGGTTGTTCAGTATGCCATATGGGGCCGCCAGGAAATCGACCGAATAACCCAGCCGGTCTTCGAGCCGGTGCTTGGACTCCCGCAATTGTCGTGCTACCATGCGCGCTGGCAGCCTTGACAAGTCTATGTGGTCGTGGCTGTGCGACTGAAATGACATGCCCATGCGGTGCATCTCGGAGACCTGTTGCCAGGTTAGGAATCCCGGCTCACCGATGGTAGCGGTGTTGACAAAGAATTCCGCTCGAGCATCCGCTTCCAACAGAAGTGGGTATGCGATCTGATAGTCGGAGGCTCGGCCGTCGTCGAAGGTCAGAACTGCGAGCGGCTTTTCGTGATTCAAGACCGCCGTCCGATTCCAAAGCCCCCGTAGTAACACCACCTGAGAACCTTCGCGATGGATCTGACTCAGGTGAGCCTGGAACTGTGCCGCTGAAAGCCAATATTTTTTTTCGCGTGCAGGGACCTTCGCATCAACTACATTGGTCAACCCATGATACAAGAATACGGGAATGCCGCGGAGGCGGATCCGCAGTCGCTGGAACTTTGTCAAAGCTAGTTGACGCGTTGCCATGTTGCCTCTCCATGCCCTGCCAGGAAGCGAAAGAAGCCCACCAAAAAAGCCAGGTGGATTGAGCATAGGTAATAGGCTATGAGGGCGTAGCGGAACCGCCCCATGCGTTGACGTAAGAGAAACCCTAGACAGGCCCAAGAGTAGAATAAAAGCTGGCTGACGAAAGCGACGCCGTAGATGGGGTTGTGCCATAAAACTCCACTGCTTATCAAAAGACTGATCATGAAGAACGGAAGTACCCAGCGTAGGAGCTTATGGGAGAAGAATGCTAGGTAAGTAAAGGAGTGAAAAGGAATCTGGATCAGTTCTCCCAGAGCCCGGAAACTCCCGACAGCCAGTCGGACTCGTCGGGTAAACTCGCTCGCTACCGAGGGACCGGCAACGTCGGTGGCCATCGCCTCTGGGTCAAACACCACCTGATATCCAAGCTTCCGGGCGCGCATCGGTATGACAAAATCTTCGATGAGGACATTGGCATCGAGAGGGCGGTAGCATTGGCGTCTGAGGGCATAGATAGCACCGCTAGCGGTGAGGGTGGCGCCCAGGCGAGCCTCCATGAGTCGCAGCGCACATTCGTATTTCCAGTAAATCCCTTCGGTCTGCTGGGACTCTGCGCTCCCTTGGAACTGGAGGGATCCACATACTATCCCAACGGTTGGATCAGAGAAATGTCGCACCAGCTTCTTGAGGGCATCCAGGGCAAATAGTGTTGAGGCGTCGGAGAAAATCAGGATGTTGTGCTTCGCCTTGAGCACTGCGTGGTTTAGCGCCGTGGGTTTTCCCATACGCTCGGGAAGGAAAATAATCTGGATGTTGGGATCCTGGACGACCGCAAGCATCTCATTAGTACGGTCCGTTGAACCATCGGAGACGAAGATCACCTCCAGCTTTTCCCGAGGGTAATCGAGCCGACAGATGTTGGCGATTTTCTCTAAAAGGCCGCACTGCTCATTATAGGCCGGGATAATCAAGCTGATCGCCGGCAACTCCTTTGGAGTGAGGGGCGAGCACCGTCGGTCGCGACGGCCGGTCAAATAGTACCAGTCACGTCGCATCTGAGAGAGGCTATAGGCGAAGAACAACAAACAAGGATAGAAAAAATACGTATAAGCCACGAGCAGCAGGCAGACCCAGAACATATATTCAGCGAAGGTCACCTCGAGTCCCCTCAACGCGAGCCAAAAACCAGTGCTTCATCATTGATGCTTCGCAATCCGTATGATTCCATTCTACAAGCATGTTTATTGGGCTCCGCGCCCGAATAGCACGATCTTCAAGGTGTCGATAAGAATCCGCAGGTCGAACCAGAACGACATGTGCTTGATATAGTACAGGTCATATCGCAGCTTCTCAGTGACGTCCTCCTGACTCACCGCATAGCCGAATTTAATCTGTGCCCAGCCAGTGATCCCCGGCCTAACCCTGCTGCGGAGAAAGTAGTATGGGATCTGCTCACTCATCGTTTCGACGTTACAGGCCATCTCCGGACGCGGGCCGATGAGGTCCATGTCGCCCCTGAGAATGTTAATGAATTGTGGCAGCTCATCCAAGCGGAGCTTGCGGAGCCATTTCCCTATCCGTGTGACTCGCAAGGTATCATCCCGCTGCCAGACCGAGTAGGTACCCTCAGTGGTGCCCGATTGCATTGTACGGAACTTTATCAACCGAAAGATCAGCCCTCTATGCCCTACACGATCTTGAACGAAAAAAATAGGCCCCCCCGAGTCAAGCCTGACCAGGAGGGTAATGATAGTCATGAGTGGTGCGGTAAAGGTCAACCCGATGGCTGCGACAACCACATTGATAACCCTCCGAAGGGCCAATCGTCGTCTCGCCTTCTTCAGGTCCTGGGAGAAGATGAAGCTACCCGGCATCAGCGATTCAATCGCAGCCTTTCCTGTGAGGCGCTCATAGACTTCCACGCCATCCTCGACGATGATGCCATGTATCTGCGACTCCAAGAGCTGCCGCACTGGTAGCCGTCCCCTGCGTTCAGCCATAGCGACAACGATCCGATCGGGCTGGACTTCCTCAATGATCTTGGCGAAATGTGCAAGCGGTCCCAACAAGGGGTACCGCGGCGCTGGTTCTTCGGGAGCTACTGCGTCGTCAGCCACGCCGACAATAGTCTGTCGGAAATGCGGTTGGGCCTCGATTTCTTCGATGATGCTGTAGGCTAAAGGGCTCGTGCCGAGAATCAACACACGCTCCGCCAGCAGGCGGCGCCTCATCATGGCATAGCAGACGGCTCGCAGCGGTAGAAGTAGCCCGACGATGAAGAGGAGGCTCGAGGCAAATGGCCCACCGGCGATCTTGGTCTCAGGGAACATCGCATAGAAGGCAGCCAGCAGGATGAACGCGACGCCGAAGGATTGGAGCAGGCGCGACGCGAATTCGCCGAAGTTCCGCACGATGCGGAGGTCGTAGAGGTCATTGTAATAGAACGAGGTGATGCAGCAGACGACCAGGGCGAAGGCCTGCCCCAGCACGGTAGCGACGTCAATCCAATCGAGCAGGATAGGCTGCGCCCACAGAAAGATGGTGCCGCAAACCACGAGGAAGAGCGAGCTCCCTTCGATACATGCAAGTGTCAGTGCCATGGGTCGTAGGTCGATTTCCAGGGAAATCCCCCCTCACCCCCCTTTGACAAAGGGGGGACGAGGAGATGCTAGGGGTTTCTTAGACACCCTCTATGGAGAACTTCGACGGCGCATGGAATGGCGCATTCTCATCGCCACTCGGCTGAACCACCCCGTGGCGTTGCCATGGGGGGATTGACTGTAGGCGTAATAGGCGTAGTACGGAGAACTAGGGCGGTCATCGCCGTTGAACACGAGGCCGATGATCTTGGCGCGATCCACGACGCTGAGCGCTTCCTCAAGGATCTTGCGTGGCGTCTTATGAGCCGCGGCGACGATGAGGAATCCATCGATGCTCCTCTCGAGCAGGCGGCAGTCCGGAAAGGGCATCAGCGGCGGCATGTCCAGCACGACGTAGTCGTAGCACTGGCGCGCCTCCTCGATTAGTTCTCCCAGGCGAGGCGACTTGAGCACCTCGTAGGAAGCCATTGTGGAACGGCCCGCAGGCAAGACCGCCAGGTTGAAGGCAGATCGCAGCTGCACGACGTCCTGTAGGGAGATCAGGGGATCGAGAATCGCGTCCACTAACCCCGACGCCCCAGCGTGAGGTAACCCGAGCAGTCGGACGACAGACGGCTGGCGCAAGTCTGTCTCTAGCAGCAGCACCCGTGCCTCAGGGGACTGGGCCAGAGCGCCTGCCAGGTTAACCGCGGTGGTTGTCTTACCATCCCCAGCCGCTGCGCTGGTGATCCCCAACACACAAAGGCCGGCGTTTTTATGCATCTGCTCGACCAGATGACGGAGTATGCGGTATTGTTCCGATTCGTGTGAGGTGGGAGCCAAAAGGCTTACCAGATGCTCTTCGATGCCAACCGTGGCCTCTACCCCTGGCCTCGGAACAGCCTCGGGCGGAGGGTGGATCAATGGTTCCTCGGCTAGTGGGGGCACGTTTGGGGAGTCGGTTGACTGTCCCGTCGAGGGTGGTGATGCCACGAGGGCAGGATGCTCTCGCTGGCTGGCCTGTTCGCGCAAAGCGCGATCGTGATCTGCCTGCTCGAGAGCCTTAGAGAACATACTCATGGTCGTTCTCCCCGCACGAACATTTGCCCCCTCACCCTGACCCTCTCCCAGAAGGAGAGGGAAACTCTGGGATCCGTCTGAAAACGTATCCAAAAAGTCTTTACTCCCCCCTTTCGTAAAGGGGGGCCTGGGAGATTTGAACGATGCCCCCTGGGAAATCCCCCCTTCCCCCCTTTGTCAAAGGGGGGAAGGGGGGATTTTGCCAGCGATTGCCAACGCAGGTGTACCAATGTTTTGGGTTTCGATTTAGAAAATGGTGCTGAGGTCCTTCGCACCATTTAGAGCAGCCTGCTGAGGAGATCGTGCGCGAACTCCGTGAGTTGGCGGAGGTAGCCCAAGAGTATGCTGAATAAATTCATATGGTCATCCGGGCGCAGGGCCTGGATGCCAACCCACCCTAAGATGGCTACCGGAATCGCCGCCAGGACCCAGCGCCGGGAAACGAGGGCACGCGCCCGAGAGATGCCGCCGCTATAGTATCGCAACCGTCTAGCTTCTCCCAGATATGCGCCGGCTAGCTCTACGATGTCGCGGTCAATCAGGCGCTTCTGATTGGCATAGCCAAAGAGCAGGCAGTGATCGCAGATAATATTTACCAGGCGTGGAATTCCTTGGGTGTACTGCGCAATCCGCCTGGCAGCACGGTCGGTGAAGAGCCCCAGGTCTGGCACGCCAGCGATGTACAATCGATGCCGGATGTAGTCTCGGGTTTGCTCCGTTGTTAACCGTGGGAGGTCGCAACGCAGGGCAATCCGCTGCCTGAGCTGGTATAGCTCGGGAAGCTCGAGCTTTGCCTGCAATTCTGGCTGGCCCACGAGCAGGATCTGCAGGAGCTTTTCGGTCGGCGTCTCGAAGTTGGAGAGCAGGCGGATCTGTTCGAGCGTCGGCGGATCGAGGTTCTGCGCTTCGTCGATGATCAGGAGAACCTTCTGGCCGGCGCGCCAGCGCTCGACCAGAAAGGTGTTCAGAGCCAGTAGCCGCTGCACCTGGGAGTCCGCGGTTGGGACGATCCCAAAGTCCTCGAGCGCATAGGCCAGGATGCCGTCAAACGAGAGCAGCGGGAGAGAGATGAAGGCGACCTCCGTGGTGCCGTTGAGCTGTTGTGTAAGTGCGTGCAGTAACGTGGTCTTCCCTGTTCCCACCTCACCCGTCAGCACGATGAACCCTTTGCTCTCTTGGACGCCGTAGACGAGTTGCGCCAGCGCCTCGCGGTGTCCCGGGGTGTGGTACAGGTATTTGGGGTCCGGGGTGGTGTTGAAGGGTTTCTCTTTGAGTCCGTAGAAGGTCAGATACATTGGTCGTAGGTTTCAGGCGCCCCGGCGAGCCAAGAGGGCGACCAGTTGTTCGTTGCCATGGGCAAGGATATATGACGAGCCGACAATCACGACAAGGCCAAACACTGCCGAAACCGCGACTAACCCGAACCGCCATCGCCTTCGGCGGACGTCGGCGGCAGTGATGATCTGCGGGATACTCACCAGCACAGGTAGCGGTGAAAAAGCCCGCAACTCGTCCAGCTTATGAAAGGAGGTATCCAACTGCTCGGCCAGCACCACCGTGCCGGCGGCCAGGCCGAGCGAGAGCAGCAATCCCACGAGGATGAGCCGGGCGCGGTTGGGCGATGTCGGCTGTGCGGACGCGATGGCGGGATCGATCACCCGGAACTGCTCCCCCTTCTGGCGTTGCTCCATGCTCTCCGCCAGTTGGGCTTCCTCCTGCCGCTTCGATAATGAACGGTAACTCTCTTTCGTCGACTCGTAGTCTCGCGCCAGCCCCTGGAACTCCTGCTCCCGCCGTGGCGTGGTCTCGATACGCTGCTGGTACAGGACAATCGAGCTCTTCAGATTTTCCGCTTCCGCTTTCAGAGCCTTGACCTCTACGTCCGCCTCGCTGATGGACCGGCGTAGTTGCAGGACGTAGGGAGTGGGCGGCGTTGACCGCTTTTTCCCAGGCTCCTGGTTGCTCTTGGCTTTGGCTAGCTGTTCCTCCTGGGCTGCCAGGTCCGACTTGACGCGAATGACGTTGGGGTATTTGTCGGTGAAGCGGGTTTGGAGCTCCGCCAGCGTCTGCGTCAGTTCGGCGATGCGTTGCTCGAGCTTCGCGACGGTCGCATCCGGCCTACCGTCTGGTGTCACAGCAGCTGCACCTGTCCGCTCCACCTGCTCGGCTTCGGCCAATTGCTTGGCCAGGGCTGCCCGCTGTTCACTGGTGCGGATCTGGCTGTCGCTATTGAGCCGGAGCTGCGTGTTGAGACGCTCCAGGATCGCCAGGTTCGCGTCCTGCTGTTGGGGTAGCTCACCCATGTAGCGTTCCTTGAACTCGCTCACCCGTCGCTCGTACTCGTCCAGCTTTTTCTTCATTTCCTCGAGCTGGACGCGGAGGAACTGCGAAGTGCCTACCGCCTGCCGCTCCCGAGCTTTCAAGTTTTCCTCGATATAAAACGATGCCAGGGTATTGGTGACCAGGGCTACGGTCTGCGGGTCCTTGCCGCTGAAACTGATGTTGAATGCCACTGTTGCACCCTCTGGCCCGCGCCGCTCGACCTGCTTCAGCTCCAGGCGGATGTCCTGCCGCACGCGATCGATCAGTGCTTCCAACGGGAGCTGCTTTTTCACATCGCTGTACAGCCCAAAACGATTAATCAGGCTCTCCAGACG
>Ga0137403_10002578_pt1 | contig 22123 bp, 20 predicted proteins | sample CZOMad2_1_16fung_FD_122057 | JGI IMG/M metagenome (GOLD analysis project Ga0137403, IMG submission 122057) | Vadose zone soil fungal communities from Angelo Coast Range Reserve, California, USA - CZOMad2_1_16fungal (Hybrid Assembly) | ecosystem: Environmental > Terrestrial > Soil > Vadose zone...
TGTGGCGATATTGGCCGTACGATTTCCGACGGTCCAAGGTCCCGCCAGCGTGGCTAAAAGGACTCCGGGCGCGGGGGGGGGGGGGGGGGGGGGGGCGCCGGTGCCGCCGGCCGCGGGCCGCAGGCGCCGCGCGAGAAGAAGGAGGGGCCGCGCGGGCGCGGCCTGGGCTCGCGCACCGAGTCGGTCTTCCGCTGCCACACCTGCGGCGAGAAGCAGCTCTCCGTCCTCTCGACCGTCACCCCGGAGCCGATCGCCGCCGAGGCGACCTGCAAGAAGTGCGGCGCCGCCCTCCACACCTGCTCGAACTGCGTCCATTTCGACACCTCCGCCCGCTGGGAGTGCCGGGTGGCGGACCAGATCCCAGCGCGCGTTGCCAAGAAGACCGCGGCCAACGACTGCCCGGGCTTCTCGCCGAAGCTGGTCTCCGAGTTCGCCAAGGACAGCGAGCGCGACAAGCCGGGCGACCCGCGGGCGGCCTTCGACGCCCTGTTCAAGTAGAGGGGGCTGGGGACGGGATCGGGCTGCGGGCGGTGCTCAAACTCGCCCTGCGGGCTCAAACAGTTGCGCTCCGTCCTCGCCCGATCTCGTCCCCAGCCCAGGCGCCGATGACCTTTCTCCCCCAGGACCCCGACTTCGAGGCCAAGACGCGGGCCGCCTTCGCCGGCCAGCCGTTCATGGCGACGATCGGCGCCGAGATGGTCCGGGTGGCGCCGGGGGAGGTCGACATCGCCCTGCCGTTCCGCGCCGACCTCACCCAGCACCATGGCTATCTCCACGCCGGGGTGGTCACCGCCCTCGTCGACACCGCCTGCGGCTTCGCCGCTTTCACCCTCATGCCCGCCGGGTCGGGGGTGGTGAGCGTCGAGTACAAGGTCAACCTCATGGCCCCGGCGGTGGGGGAGCGGATGCTCGCCCGCGGCCGGGTGCTGCGGGCGGGGTGGACCTTGACCGTCTGCACCGGGGAGGTCGTCGCCCTCACCGGGAACGAGGAGACGACGGTCACCGCCATGCTCGCCACCATGATGCGGCTCGCCTCGGTGTAGGATTCCCCGCAACTCGTCCCGTCCGGCCGTACGCGGAGGTCTGTCCGATGAAGAGCCGCCTCGTCCCCTGTCTGGGTGCCGTCCTCCTCCTTGCCACGATAGCGGCCACCGCAGCGATCGCCGCAACCCCGCCGCCGACCCCGCCGGAATCCGGCCAGGTCTGGAAGGCCCCCGGGGCCAGCCTCTACTATGAGGTCCTGGGCGGCGGGCCGGGCACGCCGCTCGTCGTCGCCAACGGCGGCCCCGGCTTCGACCACAGCTATCTGCACGTCTCGACGGTCTGGAACGAGCTGGCCAAGGGGCGCCCGGTCGTCCTCTACGACCAGCGCGGCAACCACCGGTCGGGCGCCCTGCAACCCGGCCAGACCTGCACCCTGGCCGACCAGATCGCCGACCTGGAGGCCCTGCGCGACCACCTGGGCTACGGCAAGATCGACCTCCTCGGACACTCCTGGGGCGGCTACCTTGCCATGGCCTACGCCGCCCGCCACCCGGAGCGGATCGAGCGCCTGATCCTCGTCGACTCCGCCGCCCCCAAGTGGACCGACACCATTTTCCTCTTCAAGGACGTCTTCCCCGAAGGGACCGAGCGGCAGAACGCCCTGGGTTTCGCCGAGACCCTGGGCGACAAGGCGGCGATGGAGGGCGACACCCACGAGTACCTGGGGATGCTCTTCTACTCGCCGGAGAAGCGTGACGCCTTCCTCGCCGGAAGCCAGAGCTACGTCTACAACGCCGAGGTCAACCAGGCGGTGAACGCCGACCTCGGGCGTTTCGACCTCAACCCCGAGCTGCCCAAGTTTCACTTTCCGACCCTCATCCTGACCGGCCGTTTCGACATGAACTCGGCGCCCGCCACCGCCTTCCGCACCCACCACGCCATCGCCGGCTCGAAGTTCGTGGTGTTCGAGAAGAGTGGCCACCTGCCGTTCTACGAGGAGCCCGAGGCCTTCCTGAAGGTCGTCGGCGATTTCCTCGCCGGACGGTAAAGCGGCGTCCCAGGAGAATCGCCGAATGAGATCTCTTCTCGTCGCCCTCGCCGTCGCCCTGACCGGCACCGCGGCCTTGCCCGATACCGCGCTCGCCGCTCCGCATTCAAAATCGGCCCCGACCGCCGCGGTCTACCCGTTGACCGAGGGCTACGTCGACGCCAACGGCGTCCTCCTCTACTACAAGATCCTGGGCCAGGGGGAGCCGCTGGTCATCCTCCATGGCGGGCCGGGCGCCTCGCACGACTACTTCCTGCCCTATCTCCTCCCCCTGGCGCGCCACAACCGGTTGATCTTCCTCGACGAGCGCGGCTCGGGGAAATCGCAGAAGCTGGAAGATCCGGAGGGCTATACCGTCGAGGCGATGGTCGAGGACGTCGAGGCCGTGCGCCAGGCCCTGAAGCTGGGGAAGATCAACCTCCTCGGCCACTCCTACGGCGGCGTCCTCGCCCAGGCCTATGCCCTGAAGTACCAGTGGAACCTCTCGCATCTCATCTTGTCGAGCACCTTCTCCAGCACCAAGGCGATGAACGAGGTGTTCGTCCACATGAAGGAGCGGATGGCGCCCGAGCTGCGCCAGCGGATCGACAAATTCGAGGCCGCCGGGCTCTTCGGCCAGGGCCAGGACTTCCGGAAGGGGCGCTATCCCGACGACTACATGACCGCCGCCTGGGGGGAGGGCTACTTCCCCTATCTCTATCAGAACCATCCGGACGCCAATTTCGACCCCGTCCAGCAGGGCAACACCGCCTGGGACCTCTACCGCCAGATGTGGGGCTCGCACGGCGAGTACGTCATCGACGGCAACCTGAGCTCGGTCGAGTACACCGAGCGGCTGCCGGGGCTCACCGTGCCGACCCTGGTGATGGTCGGCGACCACGACGAGTGCGACCCGTCGCTCGCCGAGACCATGCACGCGAAGATCGCCGGCTCCAGGCTCGTGGTGCTGCCGAAGAGCGGCCACATGAACTTCGTCGACCAGCCGGCGCTTTACCTCCAGACGGTCGACGGCTTCCTGCACGGGGGGGGGAAGGCCCGGCACTGAAGGGGACGCAAAGCCGGCTTCTGAGAGAGAATGGTAGGGGAAGAGGGGAGGAACCATGTCCCAGGCTCGGCTCGCCACGACCCTCGCCGCCGCCCTTGTAGCCCTCGCCTGCAGTGGCGGGGGCTCCCGCTCCGGCCCCACCGATCCGGGGCCGCCCGCCGCCCCGATCCTCGGCAGCTGGTCCGGCGCGATGCAGGTCGTCCGGCTCGACGGCAGCCTCACGAGCTGCACGCTGACCTTCGATTTCACGCAGCAGCCGCAGGCCTACACGGGAACCTATACCGTGATCTGCTCCGACAGCCGGGAGGACGGCGTCGTCGGCGCCTCTCTCGTCGGCGATCAGCTGTTCTTCGACGCCGTCATCCGCACGGCGAGCAGCGCCCATCCGCCGCTGGACGCCTGCCCCTGGGGCGGGCAGCTCACCCAGATCGGCGCCCGCCTCCAGGGCAACTGGCGGGGCGGGGGCTGCAACGGCTCGACGATCGTCGGCGGCCCGATCGACATCAGCCGGAGCGGCGGCTAGGCCGGCGATCCCGTTCGCCGGGTCGAGGTCTCGGGCATCTCTGCCGGGCCGGGCACCGTGCCCAGCACGTCCTGCCGCCTCAGGTGCTGGTCGATCTGCACCGCGGCGAGGTTCCCGGTGCCCATGGCGACCGCCACCTGCTGCGTGATGGGGCGCAGGTCGCCGGCGATCCAGACGCCGGGGACGTTGGTGTCGCCGCGCTGCGTGCGGGGCTGGGCGTGCTCGCCGTCCGGCGCCAGCTCGACCCCGAGCTGGCGGGCGAGATCGGTCCGGCCCTTGGCCGGGCTGGAGACGAAGAAGGCCTCGGCGGTGAGCCGGCTGCCGTCGGCGAGATCCAGACCGGTGAGCTGGTGGCGCTCGCCGACCAGCGCCTTGATCTCGCCGTGGAGCACCGGGATGTTCCGCTCCGCGAGCTGCGCCGCGCGGTGCGGAGAGATCGCGGTGTCGGAGGTGGTCGTGAGGACACGCACCTGGGGGGTGTAGCGGGTGAGCCCGAGGGCCATGGTCGCCGCCCACTCGGCCGGCCCGGCGCCGATCACCAGGGTGTCCTTGCCGGCGAGCTCGGGTCCCTCGCAGTCGGTGCAGTAGTAGAGGTTCCCCTTCCCGGCGTAGGAGAAGCAGGGGGTGTAGTCGCCGTCCACGGTGGGATGGTAACGGGCGACCCCGGTCGCCAGGAGGACGGTCTTCGCCTGCCACGCCTCCCCCCTCTCGCCGCGGAGCCGGAAGCCTCCCTCCTGCCCCTCGATCGCGACGACGCTGCCGAAGACGATCTCGGCCCCGCGCGCCTTGGCCTGGGCTTTCAGTGCCTTCTGGATCGCGACTCCGGTCGCCTCGGGCATCCCAGGGACGTTGTAGAGCTTCTCCAGGGTGTAGAAGAGGGGGCCGGTGGCCCGGTCGACGAGCAGCACCGCCCGATCCTGCCAGGCGAGGTGGAGGGCGGCGGAGAGGCCGGCCGGGCCGCCTCCCACGACGACCGTATCGTAGAGTTTCATGCGGAATGCCTCCGTGTAGGCGGCAGGATAGCACCGCGGCGAGCCCATCGTGGGGGCCGTGGGGCCGGGGCGGTGGACGTTGGCCTAGGAGATGGAGTAAAAAGTGCTGGACGGAAGCGGGGCGCCCATCCGCGCTGGCGCGCGGAAGAGGAGTTGGTACCACAGCTCCCGTCCAGCGAGAGCCCGGCCGAGGCCACGGCCGGGCTCCAACATCACGCTGTTATCGCTGACTTCGGGAAGGAGAAGCATGCCAGAGGAGGACCGGCGAGCGGATCGCACTCGTGCGGCTCTCCGACGGCGTAGGTGTGGCGTCTTCCCGGACATGACGGAAAAGCTAGCAGGTTTCACGGCATCCGAGGATTTAGTTTTCACAAAGATCTGTGCACCCGGGGGGAGCCGGGCCGGCCGGCTCGCCCTCGCCGGTTAGCACCGATCTTGCTTGCGCCTCTGGAGTGGAACGAGATCGGATGCCAGCCCCATCCCTGCCTGCCGAGGCGGACCACCGCTCCCGCGACGAGTTCCTGGTGCGGCTCGGCCGCGAGCTCCGCGGACCGCTGGCACCGATCTGCAACGCCCTCTATCTGCTGCGCCGCCACCCCGACCAGGCGACGGTGGTCGTCTCGGCCCAGGAGATCCTCGACCGCCAGGTCCGCTACCTGGTCCACCTGGTCGACGACCTCTTGGACATGTCGCGTCTCGCCCAGGGGGAGCTGACGCTGCAGCGCGAGGACGTCGATTTGCGCCAGCTCGCCGCCGAGGTCGTCGAGGAGCGCCGGGCGGCTTTCGCCGCGGCGGACCTGGGACTCGACGCCTTCCTCCCGCCGGGGCCGCTGTGGGTCCCCGGGGACCGGGCGCGGCTCGCCCAGGTGCTGGCGACCCTGTTCGAGAATGCGCTCAAGTTCACTCTGCCGGGCGGCCGGGTGGAGGTGCACCTCGCCGCCGACGCCGACCGCGGCCAGGCCGTCCTCACCGTCCGGGACACGGGGGTCGGCATCGAGCCGGAGCGGCTGCCGGGCCTCTTCGACCCTTTCGTGCCGGCCACCCCCATGCCGTCCGGCCGGAACGGCCTCGGTCTGGACCTCGCCGTGGCCAAGGGGCTGATCGAGCGGCACGGCGGGACGATCGAGGCGGCGAGCGCGGGGAGGGGGACGGGAACGACCTTCACTCTCCGCCTGGCCTCTGCCGCCGAGCCGCACACCGGGCTGGCCGCGCCCGGCGGCCGCCTGCGGCCGAGCCGCCCGCTCTCCGTCGTCATCGTCGAGGACGACCTCGACTCCGCCGAGAGTTTGGCTCTCCTCCTCCAGCTCCTCGGGCACAAGGTGGCGGTCGCCCACACTGGGGAGGGAGGGATCGCGGCGGTCCGGGCGACCCGGCCGGACGTCGTCCTCTGCGACATCGGGCTTCCCGACCTGGACGGCTTCGCGGTGGCGCGGGCCTTGCGCGGCGACCCGTCGACCGCCGGCGTCCCGCTGGTGGCGATCACCGGCTACGGCGAGGAGGACGCTCGGCGTCAGGCGGTGGAGGCCGGCTTCGAGCACCACTTGGTCAAGCCGGTCGATCCGGACCGGCTGTTCGAGCTGCTGGCGGAGTACGCGGAGCGGAAGGCGCCGCTGCCTTCTACGGTGGCGCCGTCGGCGGAGTCAGATTGAGATCGAGCTTGCCGGCCGTGAGGTCGACGGCAGCACCTCGACCCGGACGTCCCGGTGCTTCAGCCGTTCCTCCTCCTCTTCATGGCTCCCACCCCCAGGGCGGCGAGGAGCAGGGCCAGAATCGACAGACCCAGGGGATCGAGCGCGGGGACGGTGACGATCGAGTCGGCCGCGATCTTGGTCACGAAAGCGTCACTGAAGAATGACGCGCCGCCGCCGCTGGCCGGCTGGAGCGAGCTGCCGTTGACGCCCGGAAACGTCGGCGAAGCGGTCCTACCCGTGACGTAGACATTGCCCATGGCATCCACCGCGATGCCATTACCACCGTCGTCCATGCCGCCGCCCAGGAAGGTCGAGAAGAGGAGCGACCTGCCGGCTGGATCGAGCTTGGCCACAAAGGCGTCCCCTTGACCGCCGTTGGCCGGTTGGAGCGAACCAGCGTTGACGCCGGGGAAGGTGAGTGAGGAGGTCGCACCGGTGACGTAGGCATTGCCGGCGGCATCCACGGCGATGCCCCCGCCGGTCTCGCTCCCGCCGCCACCGAGGAAGGTCGAATAGGCGATCGCCGTACCGGCGGGACTGAGCTTGGTCACGAAGGCGTCCTCGGTGCCCCCTCCATAGACCGGCTGGAGCGAGTTGGCGTCGACGCCGGGGAACGCAATGGAAGAGGTCATGCCCGTGACGTAGGCGCTGCCGGTGGCATCGACCGCGATGCCGGTGCCGCGGTCGAAATCGCTGCCGCCCAGGAAGGTCGAGTAGGCGATCGCCGTGCCCGAGGGATTGAGCTTGATCACGAAGGGGTCCTCGGAGCCTCCCCCGTAGGCCGGCTGGATCGAGCTGGCGTTGACGCCGGGAAACGTTGGCGAGGAGGTGGATCCCGTGATGTAGGTCTCGCCCAGAGCGTCGAGCGCGATCGCGTCACCCTCATCGAACTGCGGGCCTCCCAGGAAGGTCGAGTAGACGATCGCCGTGCCGGAGGCATCGAGCTTGGTCACGAAGGCGTCCTCGGTGCCACCGCCGTAGGCCGGCTGGATCGAGCTGGCGTTGACGCCGGGAAACGTCGTGGAATTGGTGCCTCCGGTGACATACGCATTCCCCAGACCATCGACCGCGATGGCGAAGCCCTGCTCGTCGCCGGCGCCGCCCAAAAACGTCGCGTAGACGATCGCCGTGCCCGCCGGGTTGAGCTTGGTCACGAAGGCGTCGAGGCCGCCGCCGTTCGCCGGCTGAAGCGAGCCGGCATTGACACCGGGAAAGGTCGTCGAGGAGGTACCTCCGGTGACGTACGCATTGCCCTGGCCATCGACCGCAATTCCACGGCCCACGTCCACGCCGCTGCCGCCGAGGAAGGTCGAGTAGAGGATCGCCGTTCCCGTCGGATTGAGCTTGGTCACGAAGACATCGCCAAAAATGCCGCCGGGAGTCGGCTGAATCGAGTTGCCGTCGACCCCGGGGAACGTGGTGCCGAATTCGGTCTCACCCGTGAGGTAGGCATTTCCCGCGCCATCGACCGCGATGGCCGCTCCGACGTCGTCCCCATCGCCGCCCAGAAAGGTCGAGTACCGCAACACGGGATCGATGATCAACGGTCGTGACCGATCGTAGCGGCCAACCCGGAAACCGACCTCGGCCGGCAGGCGGGAATCGCCGGCAGCGCGCCGGGCCAGGAGGACATAGCGGCCTTCCACCGGCCGCCGCTCCTCTCCCATTTCCTGGTACACCACGGGCGGAGGCTGCACGAGGTCGCCCTGCGCCGTATGGAGGATCAGCTCACCCCGAGCGCCGAGCGTGATCGAATCCGCTCCGTGAAAGGCCAAGCGAACCGTACCGGGTTCGGCGCCGGGGGCCAGGGTGAGGTCGTACTCGATCTGCCGCTGGTTTCCCCGAAAGACCAGATCGACTCCCGGGTAGACGTTTTCGTAGCGCACCCGTGCGAAGTGCGGGACGCCGGTATGCCACCGGCTCGGGTCGTTGCCAAGGAGATAGTTGCTCTTCGTGGCCTGGGGATCGAGCCCGACGATCCGCGACGCCCGCCTGCCTCCGGCTACCTCCATCCGCACGACGGCTTCCTCACGGCCCGCTCCGCGCAGGCTCAAGACGGCCTCGTCCTCGGTCAGGAACAGGGCATACCCCGGCCCCCGGGAGAGAAACAGGACGCCTGGGCTCGACTGCCCGGCATTGGCCTCGAAGCTCAAGGGTAGCCTGCCATACGCCGCAGAGACTCTCGCCCGTGTCGGTGGGTCCGGTGTGACCGCTGCCGCTGAAACTGAAACGGTGCCGACCAGGAGGGCTGCGACGCCCGCGAGCCAGGATGAGAGTGGGTGCTTGCTCAAGGTTCCTCCTCGGAAACTGCAAATGGAATGAGACCGCCGGGATGGCAGGCCCCCGCACCCGGCCCGTGCTGCGGGCCGGGACAGGATGTCCGAGCGCAGGGAAGACCGGTCCCTATCTGTACTTCTTGGTGTCTAAAGTGGCGAAAGCATTTCGCCCGGCGCCTTCCTCAGAACCGCCCTTCCGCCTTCGACCGATACCGCCGGCTCCAGGTGAGGACCGAGCCGTCCTTGAGAACCACCCGCGCGTCGCCGTGGAACCAGGGCTGCACTTCGCGCAGGGCGTCGAGACGGACGATCGTCGAGCGGTTCAAGCGGAGGAAGCGGTCGGGGTCGAGGCGCCCCTCGATCTCCGAGAGGGTGCCGCGGCGGCGGAAGGTTCCCTCGGCGGTCGTCAGGAGGAGATAGTTCCCCTCGGCCTCGATGCGGTCGATCGTCTCGACGGCGAGGAGCCGCTGCCGGCCCTCGGGTCCGGCGACGGGCTCGACGAGGAGCTGGCGCAGGTGGCCGGGCTCCGGCCGCACCGCGGCGAGCAGGCGCTCGATGCGTAGGGCCAGGTCGCCGCCGGGAGCGGCAGGGGAGTTGGGCGAAGCCGACGGGAGCTGGCGGCGCACGCGGTCCAGGAGGCGGGCGAAACGGGAGGGGGCGAACGGCTTCAGCAGATAGTCGAGGGCATGGACCTCGAAGGCGCGCAGAGCGTGCTCGTCGTAGGCGGTGACGAAGACGGTGAGCGGCATGGCCTCGACCCCCACCTCCTGGATGACTCCGAAGCCGTCGAGCCGCGGCATCTGGATGTCGAGGAAGACGACGTCGGGCGCTGCCGTCCGGATCGCCGCCACCGCCTCGACGCCGTCCGTTGCCTCGCCCACGACCGCGAAATCCGGCGCGGCGGCGAGGAGCTTGCGGAGCTTCTTGCGCGCCGGGGCCTCGTCGTCGGCGAGGAGGGCGCGGATCACGCCGGCGCCTCGGCCCGCCGGAGCGGCAGGGAGGCGCGCACCCTAAAGCCGCCGCCCTCGCCGGGACCGGCGCCGAACCCCTGGTCGTCGCCGTAGAGGAGCCGCAGGCGCTCCGCGGTGCCGGCGAGCCCGAGGCCGGTCCCCGGGCGGCCGCGCTGGCCCTCTTCCGGATTCCCTGGTCCGTCGTCCTCCACTTCCAGCACCAGCCGCCCGTCCTCTTCCCGGGCGCGCACGGTCACCGCTCCCCGGCCGGAGCGCTCGGCGCCGCCGTGGCGGACGGCGTTCTCGACCAGCGGTTGCAGGAGCATGGAGGGCACCAGGGCCTCTTCGGTCCCCGGCTCGACCTCGATCGAGACGGCGAGCCGTTCGCCGAAGCGGGCGGCGAGGAGGGCGAGGTAGCGGTCGAGGAGCGCCAGCTCCTCGGCGAGCGGCACCTCGTCGGACTGCGCGGTGGAGAGCGAGGCGCGGAGCAGCTCGGCGAGCTGGTCGAGCATCTCGTCGGCCGCCCGCGGGTCGTCGTACATGGTGGCCGAGATGGTGTTCAGGGCGTTGAACAGGAAGTGGGGCTGGAGTTGGAGGCGCAGGTTGCGGATCTGCGCCCGGGCGAGGCTCCCTTCCAGCTGAGCGGCGCGCAGCTCCCGCTCCCGCGCTCGCTCCAGGGCCGACCAGGCGTGGAGGGCGGCCGCGACGAGGGTGAACCAGATCGCCTGGAGCGGCAGCTCCATGAGATAGCGCAACGGCATCACCCCATAGTCGAAGCGGCCGAGGCCGGCCAGCGGATAGAGGAGGCTCCGCAGCCCCCACATCAGGGTGGTCGCGGTCGCCCCGTAGACGAGGAGCGCCGCCAGGTAGAGCGGCAGCCGGCGCGGCCAGGCGGCGGGCGTCAGGGGGAGGCGCCGCACCTGGGCGCGGATGGGGAAGTAGAACAGCCCGGCGACGAGCGCGCCGGTCAGCTCGTTGACGAACGGTCTCCACGGCGTCTCCGAGCCCCCCTCCGCCAGCACCGCGAGGTAGTGATAGAGGAAGAGCAGGAGCCCGAGGACGGCGACGCTGCCGAGCCAGAGCGCCGTCCCGCGGAGGAGCCGCCGACGCTTCAAGGTGGCGCTCGCCATGGCCGGCCCCTAGCCGTACCTCTTGAGCCGCGGCCACATCTCGGGGAGCGGCGGGCGCATGCCGCGGCAGATCCAGACGTCGAAGTGCTCGTAGGGCATCGAGTAGGGGTGGGTCACGTGCCCGGCCAGCTCGACGCTCTGGAACTTCTTCTCCAGCGTCTCCCGGTCGTCGTCCATCACGATCATCACTTCGCCAGTGTAGCCGCGCGGCCCCCAGAAGAAATAGGTGAGGTGACCGCTGATCGCCTTGGGCAGGCCGAGGGCCGGCCCGAAGTGGTCGATCGCTCCGGCCTGGCCGTAGTTCTGGCCGAAGATGGCGGCCTTGGCGCGGTCCTCGGGAGGGAGCGAGCGATAGACCCGCGCCACCTCCGCCGCCATCTCCGGCCAGCCGAAGCGGTCGGCCATCAGTTGCGGCAGCGGTCCCAATTTGTGGTTTTCGATCCGCGGCTGCGACATCCCGATCGCCTGCGAGTAGCGGATCAGCGTCTCGGGCGGCAGGATCGGCACCCAGAGGGGCGCCATCACCGCCCCCGAGAGGGCGAGGAGGGTCGCATAGGCGGGCTTTCCCCACCGCAGGCGCCGGCCGGTGAGCCATCCTTCCAGGGCCACGCCGCCCGCCGCGAGGAGCATCGGGTAGGCCGGGGCCAGGTAGTAGACCCGCCCGTTCAGGAGGAACATCTCGGCGAGCGCCGCGAGGTAGGCGATCCCGAGAATCCGGTAGCGTTTCCCCTCGCGCCCGGCGAGGAGCCAGCCGAGCCCGCCGAACCAGAGCGGCGCCGCCAGGGGGTTCAGGAAGAGCACCTGCTCGCGCAGGAACTGGAGCGGGTTGAGCTGAACGTCGCGACCCTCCGCCTGGATGTTGCGCAGCATCTCGAAGTGCGGGAAGCCGTGTCGTACGTCCCACAACAGATTGGGCAGGAAGAGAAGACCGGCGAGGACGCCGCCGAGCCACAGCCAGCGCGAGCGCAGGACCCGGCGCTCGGGGGTGAGGAGAAGCCCCACCACCATGGCGACGCCGAAGAAAGCCATGGAGTGCTTGTTGAGCATCCCGAGCCCGCAGACGGCGCCGAACCACAGCCAACCCTGCGGCCAGTCGTCGCGCACGATACGGATCACGATCCAGGCGGCGGCGGTCCAGAACAGCTGCTCCAGGGCGTTCATGGTATGGAGGCTGTGCATCACCAGCCAGATGGGGGCGGTGAGCACGGCGAGGGCCGCCATCCCCTGGGCGAAGCGGCGGCCGCCCAAATCGCGGGCCATGAGTCCGGTCATCAGCACCAGGGCTGCGCCGGAGAGGGCCGGAACGAGGCGGATGGCGAAGAGCGAGTCGCCCAGAAGGACGCGGACGAGTGCGGTCACGGCCGGGAACAGGGGGGGCATGTCCACGTACCCCCAGGCCAGGTGCTCGCTGCAGGCGAGGAAGTAGAGCTCGTCGACGAAGAAGCCGTAGCCGAAGCGGCCGGTCGAGGCGAAGTGGAGGAGGAGCTTGGCGAGGGCCAGGACGGCGACGAGGGTCGAACCACCGACCAGGACGAGGCGCCGGGCGGCGGGGAGCGGTACGGTTTCCGGAATCGTGGGTTCCATGGCGGTCTCCTTGGATACCCTCAGGATCGCCGATCCCGTCCGGATGCCCAAGCGATCCGGGACCGGCGGGACGACCGGGGGGCGAGCGGGACGCGGGCGGGGGTGAGCGGGCCGTGCGGTTCTGGAGGGAACCGCACGGCGCGTGGGGCTCGGCGCCTACTGCTTGGCGTTCCGCGGGTCGTCCGCGTCCTTCACGTACTTGATGGCGAACGGTCCCTCGCCGTGGACCTGGACGACCGTCGGACCCTTCGCCCAGGCGTAGTGGTTCATCTGCGCCGGCAGCGAGCCGAAGCTGCCGGGCGGCAGCTTCAGACCCTTGGCCGCCTCGAACGTGTCGCCCATTCCGACATGGAACTCGCCGGAGACGACGGTGACGTTCTCGGTGGTGGGGTGGGAGTGCGGGGGGATCTTGTAGCCGTTGGGCATCGAGAGCCGCACCACAAAGGGCCCGGCCTGCCCGGGATCGCCCTGCAGGACGGCCAGCTTGACGCCCGCCGGCAGGAACGGCGGTCCCGGGCCCCAGGCGACGTCCTTGGGAGTGAAGACCCCCGGATGCGCGTCGGAGGGGGGCGCCGCCGCCTGTGCGAACCATGCCACGGCCAGCAACACGGTGACCACGAGCGCGATCTTTCTCAGCATAGAAACCTCCTTGGAAGGTTCAGCATCAAGGGGGCTATCCTATCGTACCGGCGTCGGCACGGCACGCGAGTGAAGGGCTGTGCTACCCTCCCCGCCACCATGGCCGCCGCTGATGCCCCCCCCACCCCCTCCGCCATCCGCTGCCGCGGCCTGGTCAAGCGCTACGCCGACGTCGTCGCCGTCGATGGCTTGGACCTCGACGTGGCGCGAGGTGAGTGCTTCGGGCTCCTGGGGCCGAACGGGGCGGGGAAGACGACGACGATCGAAATCCTCGAAGGGCTGACGGCGCCGGACGCGGGGGAGGTCTTCGTCCTCGGCACCACCTGGGCCGAGGGCGCCTCGTACCTGCGCGAGAAGCTGGGCATCTCCCTCCAGGAGACGCAGCTCGCCGACAAGCTCACGGTGGATGAGGTTCTGCGCCTATTCGCCTCGTTCTACCAGGACCACCGAGACCCCGACGAGGTGCTGGCGCGTCTGTCGCTCGAGGAGAAGCGGAGCGCCCGGGTGGGCAAGCTCTCGGGTGGGCAGAAACAGCGCCTGGCCGTGGCCTGCGCCCTGGTGGGAAACCCCGAGGTCCTCTTCCTGGACGAGCCGACGACCGGCCTCGATCCGCAGAGTCGGCTGGAGCTCTGGGAGCACATCGGCGAGTTCCGCCGGGGCGGCGGCACGGTGCTCCTGACCACCCACTACATGGACGAGGCCGAGCGGCTGTGCGACCGGGTGGCGATCGTCGACCACGGCAAGATCATCGCCCTGGGGACGCCGCCCGATCTCATCAGCGCGCTCCACGCCGCCAACGTCATCGAGTTCGCGACCACGCCCGAGATGCCGGAGGCGACGCTCGCCGCTCTCCCCGGCGTCACCGAGCACCGGCGGCGCGGCCCCAACTGGATGCTCGCCGTGGGCTCGCTCTCCGAGAGCGTGCCGGCCCTTTTGGACGCCGTCGAGCAGGCCGGCGCCCGCCTCGTCCACCTCTCGACCCACGAGGCGACACTCGAAGACCTCTTCGTCTCGCTGACCGGCCGCGCCCTGCGCGAGGACTGAGCCCGATGCGTCCGCGTCCGCCGCTCGTCGAGCTCACCTCCTGCCGGATGAAGGAGTTCCTGCGCGAGCCGGAGGCGGTCTTCTGGGTCTTCGCCTTCCCCCTCCTCCTCGCCGTCGCCTTAGGCTTCGCCTTCCGCGAGAAGCCGCCGGACAAGATCCCGGTGGGGGTCGTCGCGCCTGCCGCCGGCGCGCCGGGAGAGGCGACGGCACGGACGGTCGCGGCGCTCTCCCGCGCTCCCGGCCTGCTGCCCAAGGTGTTCCCGGCGGGAGAGGGGAGGGAGGCCCTGCGCACCGGGCAGATCTCGCTCCTCGTCGACCCGGGTCCGCCCGTCGTCTTCCGTTTCGACGAGACCCGGCCGGAGTCGCACATCGCCCGCCTGGAGGCCGGGGACGCCCTGGAGCGGGCGGCGGGGCGCCCCGACCCGCTCGCCGTCCGCGAGGTACGGGTGACCGAGCGCGGGGCGCGCTACATCGACTTCCTCATCCCCGGCCTCCTCGGCATGAACCTCATGGGGACGGGGATCTGGAGCTTCGCCTTCTCGATCACCACGGCGCGCAGCCGGAAGATCTTGAAGCGGCTGATCGCGACCCCGATGAGCAAGACCGACTACCTGCTGTCCCAGGTCTTCGCCCGCTTGAGCTTCCTGTTGGTCGAGCTCGTCGTGCTGGTGGGGTTCGGCTGGATCTTCTTCGGCGTCGGCGTGCGCGGCTCGCTCCTCCTCATGCTCGTCACCTGCCTGATCGGCGCCATGTCCTTCTGCGGCCTGGGGCTCCTGATCGCCTCGCGGGTGAGCACGATCGAGGGGGCGAGCGGCATTGCCAACGTCGTGATGATGCCGATGTGGCTCCTCTCCGGGGTCTTCTTCTCCTACGAGCGTTTCCCCGAGAAGGCCCTGCCGTTCATCCGCGCCCTCCCCCTGACCGCGTTGAACGACGCCCTGCGCGGTGTGATGAACGAGGCCCGTCCCTTCTCCGCCCTCGCCCCCCAGCTCGCCATCGTCGCCGCCTGGGGTGTCGCGAGCTTCGTCGTCGCGCTCAAGATCTTCCGCTGGAAGTAATCTTCGTAAGGCGATCCTAGCCGATCCGCTCCTCGCCCGCGTAGACGTTGAACCGGCCGTTGCGCAGGAACCCGATCAGGGTGAGGCCGAATTCCTGCGCCAGCTCGACGGCCAGGCTGCTCGGCGCGCCGACCGCGGCAAGGACCGGAATGCCGGCTGCGAGCGCCTTCTGCACCAGCTCGAAGCTGGCCCGGCCGCTCACCAGGAGCACCCGATCGGAGGCCGGCAGCGCGCCGTCCAGGAAGAGCGTGCCGATCAGCTTGTCGAGAGCATTGTGGCGGCCGACGTCCTCATGCTGGAGGAGGAGACGGCCGGAGGCGTCGAAGAGACCGGCCGCGTGGAGCCCCCCGGTGCGCGAGAAGACCGGCTGCGCCTGTCGGAGGGTGTCGGGCAGGCTGGTCAGGACCGCGGGAGCGATCCGCGTGAGGCCGATCGGCCGCGCCGGGCAGACCGTGCGCACGAGATCGATCGAGGTCTTGCCGCAGACCCCGCAGCTGGAGCTGGTGTAGACGTTGCGGCTGAACCGCTGGGGATCGAAGGAAACGCCCGGTTTCAGGTGGACGTCGACGACGTTCGGCTCCTCCGCCTCCGGGCAGTAGGCGATGTTCCAGATCGCCTCCCGCGCCGCGACGATTCCCTCGCTCAGGAAGAAGCCGGCGGCAAGCGCGAAGTCGTGGCCCGGGGTGCGCATGGTCACGGCGACGCCGTGGCGCACCCGGTGCCCTCCCTCCTCGACCGTGACCCGCAGCTCCAGCGGCTCCTCGGCAGCGACCAGGTCCTGCCGCCGTTCGATGTCGCCGGTCTCATAGGTGACGACCGTCGCCGGAATTGCGGCGCCGGAGGGGGTTCGCACTGCTGCGTCGCTCATGGAGGGAGGCCCTGCGCCATCAGGCCTCGGAAGATTCCGTAGGGGGCGGTGGCAGGAAGTTGTTGGTATCGGCGAACCACTTTTCAGCGGCCGTCGTCACCGTAGATGTCCTCGCGGCGGAAAGTAGTGTTTGCGGGCAAACCCCGGAGATCCAGCATCTTCAGTCGGAGCGGCGGTTTCGCGATCCCCGGCGGTGCCTGGGCAACCACCCGTAGCTCGCCGTCTGCGTCGACAGTAGCCTGGATCTCAAGGGTTTTCATGTCCTAAGGGTATTCCACCCCAGGCGGCGCCGCAAGCGCGGCCGTCCTTTTGCCGTAGTCTACCCCCCATGGTCACCCTCCTCTGCACGGTCCGCGGCTGCGGCGAGCCCCTGGCGCGGGGGGAGCGCTCGTATGCCTGTCCGCGGGGGCACTCCTTCGACGTGGCGCGGAGCGGCTATGTCAACCTCCTCCAGCCGCAGGACCGGCGGTCGCCCCAGGCTGGGGATTCGCCGGTGGCGGTCGGGGCGCGGCAGCGCTTCCTCGCCGCCGGGCATGAGGCGCCGTTCGTCCAGGCGCTGCTCGCGACCGTGGCGGCGCTCGGCCTGCCGTCGCGGCCGGCGATCCTCGACGTAGGGTGCGGCACCGGGTTCCATCTCGGGGAAGTCGCTGCGGCGCTCGCCGGGAGCGGGGGAGCCGAGGCACACGGGACGGACCTCTCGGTGCCGGCGATCGAGCTGGCGGCGAAGTGGCATCCCGAGGCGTTTTTCGTCGTCGCCAACGCCGACCGCTTCCTGCCCTACACCGCGGGCTCGTTCGACCTGGCGCTGTCGCTCACCTCGCGGCGGAACGGCCCTGAGCTCCAGCGGGTGCTGGCGCCGGGCGGGGCGCTCCTCGTCGCCGTGCCCGGGCCGGACGACCTGGTCGAGCTGCGGGAGGCGGTGCTCGGCCAGCGGGTGCGGCGCGACCGGGTGGAGGCGGTGGTGGAGGCGTTGGGGGAGGGCTTCACGCTCGCCGGCCGGCGGAACGTGCGCTGGAGCGCGGATCTGGACGCCGCGGCCCTCCGCGATGCCTTGGCCTCGACCTACCGCGGCGCCCGGGCGCGGGAGCGGGAGCGGGCCGCAGGGCTCTCCGGCCTCGCCGTGACGATGAGCCGCGAGCTCCTCGTGCTCCGCAGCCGCGCGGGGAGTGGCCGCGTCGCGGTCCCCCCTGCGTAGCTCCCCACGTCGGTCCTGAAGCGCCCCAGTTTTCGCCAGAATCCCCCTCTCCTGGCGTGGATCTCCCCATTCCCGTCCTGAATGGCCTCATCTTTCCTCCAGAATCCCCCCATCCCGGACCGGATCTCCCCATTTCTCGGGTGGGAGCCCCCGCCTCTCGCCAGAACCCACCCCATCCTGGCGTGGGAGCCCCCAATTCCGTCCTGGAGTCCCCCATCTCTCCTCAAAATCTCCCCATCCAGACCTGGGTCTCTCCATTTCCGTCCTGGAGCTCCTCATCTTTCCTCAAAATCTCCCCATCCAGGCCTGGGTCCCCCCATTTCTGCCCTGGAGTCCTCCATCTTTTTCTCGGAATCCCCCCATCCTGGCGTGGATCTCCCGATGTCTGGCGTGGAGCCCCCCATGTCTGGCGTGGATCTCCCCATGTCTCGTCAGAAATCCCCGCTCCGGGTTCGCGGTCGCCGGATGCGTGCGCGCGACCGGCGAGCGAGGGGTCGATCTGTGCTTAAAATTTCCCTGGGAGCGCCGGCGTCCCGCCGGCCGGATAGAGAAGAATAAGCCGGCGGGACACCAGCGCTGCTCTGATACGGCGTAGCCGCATGAAGAACTCCCAGGGAGACAAACTCGTCGGTTTGAGGTCGGAGACCTCACTGGAACTCGATCCGCCCCTGCTCGCCGCCTCCTGCCGGGTAGACCAGATTCCCGTCCGGCAGCACCCGGGCCTCCGGCTGCATCGCGTGCGGGTCGAGTCTCCCCGGTCCCAGGATGTGCAGCACGGGGGCGCCCCGCGCCACCAGGGCGTCGGCGATCAGGCGGCGGTGGCAGCGCCAGGGGACGGACTCGGCGCAGAGGATCGCCGTGGGGCGGGCGGCGGCACCCACGCCCCGGGCGATCAGCCGCGCCAGAGCGGCCTGGAACTCCGGGGTGCCCATGTGGTCGGCGAGCCGCGGAAGGCCGCGACCCGCCAGGCGGTGTTGGGGGAGTCGGGGCGCGCCGCCCGCCGGCCGCCCAAATCGGGCTCATGCACGTAGTCGATTCCGGCCGCCTGGAGGCTTGCTTCCAGGGCCTGCCGCGAATAGTGCGGATGCCTTCGGGAGGCCGGGTACCGGCGGACGTCGGTCAGGAGCCGGATCCCGTTCTCTCCCAGGAGGGCGAGGAACTCCGCGAGGGGGCGGGTCGAGTGGCCGAGGGTGTAGATCGCCGACATGCCGCGTCTACTATAGTGCCGCCCGCAGGACGAGGACGGCCCGGGAGCAGCCATCCGTCGTACGCTATAGCGCCGTCGTATCCCCCCGTCCGCAGAGGTTGCCCGGCGGGTTGTGGTAGCTCTTCGCCGCGCCGGTCGCGGTGTCGGTCACCGTCAGGGTGTACTCGACGTCCGAGAGCGCTCCGTAGAAGACCCAGAACTTGCCGGTCAGAGCCCGCCCTTCGAGCACCTTGACCACCAGCTCGACGTTGCCGGGATCGAAGAACCAGAAGAAGCCCGAGGCGTCGGTGCCGGCGAGGGCCTGGCCGCTGCCCTGGCCGCCGCCCTCGTGCTGGTTGCGCCAGGCGACGCGCACGGCGAAGCGCCCGCCCAGGAGGCAGAGGGTCTCCGCATCGGGGACGCAGCCGGAGATCGCGGAGATCGCGGAGATCGCGGCGCTCTGCGGGGCGCTCTGCGGGGGGCGCTCTGCGGGGTGCCAGGCGTTTCGCCGAGAGGGGCGATCCCGAGAGGTGCCAGCCGATTCGCGGCGGCCGGCTCCGTCTGGGGGAAGGCCAGGGTGTCGCCGCGGCCGCAGATCCGGCTCGGGGGATTGTGGTAGGCCGCGAGCTCGCCGGTCGTGGTGTCGGTCGCCCTAAGCCAGTACTCGACGTCGGAGAGGGCGCCGTAGAAGAACCAGAAGCTCTGGTCGAGGGTCCGGCCGTCGAGGACCTTGACGATCAGCTCGACGTTGCCGGGATCGAAGAATCAGAAGAGGCCGGTGGCGTCGGAGAAGGGGAGAGCGGAGCCGTCGCCGAGCTTCTCGTTGTGCTGGTCGTGCCAGCGTGCCTCCACCCGGAAGCGGCCGCCGGCGAGGCAGAGGGTGCCCGGGCCGGGCGTGCAGGCGCCGCCGGGGAGGGTGAAGCGGCGGGCCTCGTAGAGGTCGATCGAGCTGCCGGGGAGCCCGGGGGCGAACCGGCCCCAGAGTACGGTGTAGGCGTGATCGCCGTCGGCGGCGACGCGGAGCGCGAAGGGGGCTCCCGCGCGCGCCACCTCGATCTCGCGCACCGGCGTCTCCGCGGGGGGACCGAAATAGCTGGCATAGACCGGGACCACCGCCCCGCCGCCGGTCGCCGCGGCGTGGTTCAGCCAGGCGACGAGGAAGCCGCCTGTCCCGTCGGCGGCGAGGCTCGGTCGCACCGGGTTGGGATTGGAAGCGCTGGGGTCCGGGGCGTCGACCGCCTGCACGTTGGCGCGCAGCGGCTCGCCCTGGGGAACGCCGAGAGCGTCCAACCGACGGACCCAGAGGTTGGCGACGAGGGGAGACCCGACATCGCCGCGCCAGGCGACCGCGAAGCCGCCGCCGGCCAGGGCGACGACGGCGGGAGCGGCCGGAGCGCCCTCGGCGCCACCCTCGTCGATCTGCACCTCGCCCGCCGCCGGCGTGCCGTCGGCGGCGAAGCGGCGGGCGAAGAGGCCGGAGAGGCCGGAGACGCCCGAGATCGCCGGGGAGCCGTCGACCGTCCGCCGGAAGACGACGAGGAAGGAGCCGTCGGCCGCGGCGGCCACGGCCGGCTCCTGCCGATCCCCGGCGCTCCCCTCCGGCAGGGTGAGCTCCCCGCCCAGCGGTTCCCCCTGGAGGTCGAAACGCCGGCCGAGGACGTTCCAATTCGTCCCCGCCGAGGCGCGGCTCTGCCAGACGACGACGTAGCCGGTACTGCCGAGGGCGGCGACCGCCGGATGGGTCTGGTCGCCGGGGAGGGTGGTGTTGACCCGCAGGGTGGATCCCGCCGGCCGGCCGACGTCGGCGAAGAGCCGGGCCGCGATCCCGGAGCTCCCGACGTCGCCACCCTGGCAACTGTTGCCGCGGATGTTGCAATAGAGGTCGTCCTCCCAGGCGACGAGGAAGGCCGAGCCGGGGCCGGGCGCGATCTCGATCTGTCGCGCCATCTGCGGCCGGCCGAGGGTCTCCCCGACCGCGGACGGGACGCCGAAAGGGGTGGGAGCGAAACGATCGAGAACGTGGCCGGCGAGCGGCCCCCCGGCGCAGGGGGCGAATCCCCGCAGGCAGGATTCGAAATCCCAGGAGGCGCCGTTGGTGATCAACAGGAGGTCGCCGCCGGGCCGGTAGGCGAGCGCCGGCAGGGCGGCGAAACCGTCGGTGCTGGCGACCTGGGCGAGCGGCCCTTCCGGCACGGGCGGAGCGAGTGCAGCGGCCGGAAGGGAGAGGAAGAGGGCGAGGATGCAGACGAACGCGGGACCGGCGAGCCTGGACACGGAGATCTCCTCGATCGAGGGAACTTGGGTGCTGCTTCCATGCAGGTATACGGAGAGGCGGCGCCGGGCGCCGCGGCACATCTGGACAAACAAGCCAGATTTTTTCCTGGGAGCGCTGGCGTCCCGCCGGCCGGGCGGGGGAAAAAAGAAGCCGGCGAGGACGCCAGCGCTCCCAGGAAAACCAACTCGTCGGTTTGAGGTCGGAGACCTTACTAGAACTCGATCCGCCCCTGCTCGCCGCCTCCCGCCGGCACCGATTGAGACACGAAAGCCCCGCCTTTCAGGTTCCGAACCCTGCGAAGCGACACCACAGCTCCGATTCAGGGGTCCCCCCGGGCTGCTTTGAGACACAAGGAACGCCGCCCGCGGCCCGGAAACCCGGGTTTGAGACACCGCGAGCCCCCGTTGAGACACTACGGCGTCGCGTTGGGACACTGCCGCCTTGTGTTGAGACACTCGCCGCGGAGTTTGAGACACTCGCTGCCGGCCGGCGGTGTCTCAACGACGGCCGCCAGTGTCTCAATGCCGGCTTTTGTGTCTACAACGCCCCTCGTAGTGTCTCCAAACCCCTCCTGCGGACCTTGGAGGACCGGCCGTTGTGCCTACGGCCCAGCGGGAAGCCCACCGATCAGGCTGCCGCGGCTGCTTCGGCGTCGTGCTCCGCCATCGGATCGACGGCCGCTCCCAACAGGGCGGGGTTAGGCAGCTTCGTCGTCCAGGAACCGCCGGACCGTCTGCTCTGGCGTCTCGTCAGACGTATCGATGAAACACTGTTCAGGGAATATTGCACCCGTGAACTTCGCCCACAGACTCGCCACTTGCTCTGCACCGAGTCGCCCCGTCCGACGAGTGGCGTCCCGAACGACGGCCACCTCCAATCGCGGGTGGAGTACCCGAAGAGTCCAAGGGATGCTCCGTGCCTCGAAGAACTCTCGGTACTCCCCGAACGCCTCCGGGGGAGTCTCGTGAATGGTAGCGTCGATGGCAACATTTCGTCCCTCCGCCAGTGCCGCCAAGCACGCGCCGAAGACGATCTCTTGGACCTCCCGACGCTTGCGGCGGTGCTCCTCGGTACCGAATGCCCCCCGGTTCTTGCCGAAGAGTCGAGGCCAAATGTCATCCTCGGATACACGCGCCCAATTCTGCTGCTTCGCCAGCAATGTCGTTACCGTCGTCTTGCCGCTCCCGCACGTGCCGGTGATGATGAGAATATGAGGTTCTCGATTCATGAGGTGCTCAGCTCGCCGCTCCCGTGCCTGCCCTGCTGGCAGACGCTTGAGCAGGGTCTCGGAGTCTGCAGGTCGCGATCCACGACGTTCGTCACGACGTAGAAGCCAGCAAGATCCTTGCTGGCTTCGGGCTAAGCTGCGGTTCTGCTGCGGGGGCCGAAGCGACGGGTATAGGGAGAACCGACCAACCGGAACCAGATCTGGGCCTCCGGGTTGCGAGCGAGCAGCCGATGCGAGGCGGCAATCTCGTCCGCATCGGTCTCGAAAGCGCCCGTTTCGATATCGATGGCAACAAACTTGCCGGCATCCTGTGCGGTGAGGTGAGGTTGTTGTCAACTGGACGCCAAATTTCCCCCCTCTCTCTACGTTAAAAATCCCCCCCTCTCTGGTTGAGCCAGCTCACCAGA
>Ga0137403_10002579_pt1 | contig 22121 bp, 19 predicted proteins | sample CZOMad2_1_16fung_FD_122057 | JGI IMG/M metagenome (GOLD analysis project Ga0137403, IMG submission 122057) | Vadose zone soil fungal communities from Angelo Coast Range Reserve, California, USA - CZOMad2_1_16fungal (Hybrid Assembly) | ecosystem: Environmental > Terrestrial > Soil > Vadose zone...
ACGATCAGAGACTACTGCCGGGATGCCCACGGAGAATGCTTCATTCACAACCACGCCCCATCCATCCCAGCGGGACGGCAGCACCACCAGGTCGGCGACGGCCAGGCGCGCCGGAATGCGTTCCGGGGGAATGACACCTTCAAACGTGACTCGCTGTGTCAGCAAACGCTCCTGCACCAGCCTGCGAAGCCGAGGCAACACGTCGCCATCACCTATCACGCTCAACGTCAGGCTCGGGTATTCATCGAAAACCGGGCCCAGCGCGTCAAGCAATATGTCGAGACCCTTTCGCTCTATGATCTGCCCAGCGAACACGATCTCGATCTTCGACTCATCTTTGAAAAAGCCCGAGCGATCCGTCCACCGCGCACACGAGCGGAAATAGCCGAACGGGAAAATCGCTGCTTCAGGCACGCCGAGGCGTCTGAAGAAATCAAACCCGAGACTCGAGACCGGTAGTACTCCCATCGCCTTTGCGGCCAACAGCGGACCGACCCTTTCCTGCAGCATCCGCTTGACGGCAGATCGCGCGACCGTGGGATCCGGGGGCTCCGAGTAGATCACGTACTTGCTTCCTGCCAGCGCAAGCGTCAGGAGCGCGGCTGCAAACGATGGCTCTGCCCAGATACCATTGATGATGTGGATGCGATGACGCTGTGATCGCGCTATTCGCACAGCGTCCAACTTGGGAGCTCGCTTGTTTATGAAACGGTGGGGATATCCTTTCAGGTCGTCGCGCCAGCCGAGTTGAAGTCTGTCTGGCGTCAACGACTTTGCATAAACCACCCCCAGATCGACCTGACCGGAGGCGATCAGGGCCCTGAACATGTCGCCTTGATAGAATGATGGACAGTTCATCCACACTGTGAGTTGCAACGGATTCTGGTCTTTCACGTCGAGTAAGGTGAATACTTCACACTATGGCATCTGAGACTTTGGATAATCAGCCTGGACATATGTCAGTGATCTCCTGTTTGCTGATTTCTTCGGAAAGACATAATGCAGCGTCACAATAACCATCAACGGCATCATGTTTACCCAGGTGAAGATGACAATGGAGACCAGGCCATCCCGATAAACCTGAATGAGATTGCAGGCCACCAACAAGTATACCAATCTTGCGACGGAGAGATAGTGGCTGCGATAAGCGCGGAAGTAAGCGCGGGCAAGCCAGTAGGCAGTCAAATAAGGAATAAAGATGATTCCAAAATACCCTAAGTTAGCATACGACTCGCCCAGGTAGGTGACGATCATTCCCATTTCGGCCATGGGACGTGTGGGGCTCGAGAGGTCCCGGATGTAGTCGGCAACGGATGGTTTGTCCGGCCACCATTGGCGAGGAATCGGCAACGCCAGGAGACTTAGATAGGTGCTCCCGTAATAGAACTTGCCCCGGTCATCAACCAGCGTCAGCGCACAAGCGAATTGATCCAGGAACAATTGATCAGGCGCCTTTGCTGACAATGCGGTGTTGACCGATTCTTTCGAAACATCAACAATCTCTGCTGCTGTCTCTCCCTCCTGAGCCATCTTCCCGATGTCTTTTAGCGGGAAGAAGATCGCCATCATTATCAGAATGAAGCCAATGACATAGGCCGGCGGCCATTTCAGCCTTCTTTGATCCAGGAAGATTTGAATCAGCAACAGGACGGGAATAATCACGCGGAACCGATGGTATCCCTGAATCGCCATGACGAGCAGATAGAGAGTCATGGGCGTTATTAGCCACCACTTGAATCCATACCAGTAGATCAGAGCGAGGAGCGCGAGCCCCGCCCATACCTGGGTAATGAACAACCAGCTTGAAGTCTGCCATTCGCCCAATTCGACTCGCTCGGTTTCGAACCCGGGCAGATTCGTAAAGGCCCAAAGGCCCCACAGCCCAAGAGGGAATACCACGATGACGACACTCCAAATGTGCCGCAAAGAGAGGTTGGGCTCGGGCTCCGCGCCACGCTCAGAGAGATTGCGCCTTTTGTTCTTATCCACGACGGAGGCCCTTATCCAGGCAACCGTCATCGCCATGAGCGCGACGTCCCCGGCAATGGCCGCTCGTACTATTTCATCGATTCTTATGGACTCAAAAAAAAGCACATACTGGCTAAACAAGGTCGGCGCTCCGAAAGCGATTCCAATCAATCGAAGCGTGAAGGTGTATATATGAAAGAAAAGATAGATTGTCCCGGGATGGGAATGCGAAAGCCGGCCATAGCGCAACATCAGAACAGTGCACACAACCAGCACCATGAGATCTATGAATAGCGCGATGGGAATATCGACTGATGAACTCATCCTAACCTGCTGCTTCCGTTTCTGCCTCGGTTAAACCCGGGTTCAGCCTTCCGCCTTGTTGGGCTTCACGGATCCTTGAGAATGGCTTCCGCCTTCGCGCCGTCACGCAAGAACATCTGCACCGTTTCTTTGCTGTACGGATGCACCAGCATCCCTTCAAGCAGGTTCGGCAACACTGTCACGATGTGCGCGCCCGATTCCAGCCATTCGATCACGTTCAACACTTCGCGCGTAGAGCCGGCGATGATTTGCGATTTCAGACCGAACTGATCGAGCAGCTTGCGAAGCCTCGCGATCTCGCCGCATGCGTTGTAGCCCATGTTGTTGACACGCCCGCCAAAGATCGACACGTAAGTCGCGCCGGCAAGCGCAGCCAGAAAACACTGCTGCGCGCTCATCATCGCAGTCACGTTCACCCGAATGTCGTGGTTCGTTTCGAGATCGTGAATGATCTCGACGTTCTCGAGTTCTCCCTCAGGTCCGTGGATGGTCACCTTTACAACTATGTTCTCGGCCCAGCTCGCGAAGGTCTTCGCTTGCTCGATGACGTCCGCCCTGCTGGTAGTCGTTACCTCGACCGAGAGCGGTAGCGGGGCTATCAACCCGGCTATCTCTTTGGTGCGCCGCTCAAGCGCCTGCATCCCGCCTCGCACACCCTCCTTCAACAGAATGGTCGGATTCGTGGTGACTCCGCGAAGAATCCCCATTCGATGAAACCGGTTGATCTCATTCAAGTCGGCGGTGTCGAGAAATATCGGCATGCGCTTACCCCCTAGCTAGAGAGTGGATTCCCATTTCATCTCTGAAGTCTTCAATTGCGGGTGTGACACTAACAGATGCCAGACCACTGCCTGGAACGATTCCGTATGCGGCGTCACTGTAGCCGGATTCACAACCGGAATCAGGACACACTCGTCAGCCACTTCATTGGTGTAGCCGCCGCTTCTGCCAACTACGCCGCAGATCGCCGCGCCAACTTCCTTCGCATACTGCAGTGCGCGCACGAGGTTGGCGCTGATATTACGCTCCAGGTCTCCCCCGCCGACCGAAAACACAAAAACCATGTCGGACGACGATAGCCGGCTCCCGCGCAGCCACTCCGAAAAAGAGGTCTCCCAGCCGTCGTCATTTATTCGCGCCGTGAGCTCGGACACGTTGTCCGTAGGAGTGTAGGCTTCGATCCCGCATATCTTTCGAAAGTCGTTGACAGCGTGGGAGGCGTTGCCGGCTCCCCCCCCGACCCCGAGAATGAACAGGCGGCCGCTTCTTTCTCGAAGCTCCACTAGCCGCGCCACTACCCGGTGGATCGCCTGAACGTCGATTCGCTTCAGTATCTCAGAGGCTTCTTCGATATACTCACTGACGTAATCCAAACTCACCTCAACGTTTGTGTGTCATCGACTTTTCAAAAGCTTGCTGGCGCGCACTTCAAACGAAACTGGTTTGCGGATTCTCTGTCGCCGGCCTCGAGGCTTCGAATAACCGCCGCCGCTTCGCCTAGGTCGCTAACAATGAAGTCTGGCCACGTCTGATGTTCGATCAGAGCGTCACAGTTGTAGCACTTTCGGCTGCCGACGAACAGCGCGGTCGTGCCAGCTGCCTTGCCCGCGGCGATGTCAGTCACACCGTCGCCTACCGTGTATGAATGCGACAAGTCGATGCTCAACTCGGCAGCGGCCCTCAGGAACAGGCCCGGCTCAGGTTTGCGGCAGTCGCATCGAACACGATACTCATCGACCACAGCTCCAGGATGATGCAAACAGTTGTAAATGGCGTCCACCTTGCCCCCGTCCGCCGCTATGCTCGATACCATCTTGTCTTCCATCGCTCGAAGCAGTGCCCGTGTGAATTTCCCTTTGGCGATTCCCGGTTGATTTGATACGACCACAACTGCCAGGCCTATCTCGTTTATCGAGCAGATCGCTTTGCCCACGCCGGGTAGAAGCTCGAATTGATCCGGGTTCGCCGGTGAGTCGATTAGCCCGAAGTCGGCATTGAAGTGCATTCTGTTTACTACACCATCTCTGTCAACGAAGACTGCGCGGCGACCTGTCGATTCCATCTTGTCTTTGTGTCTTCGTGTCTTCGTGGCGATCGCCCTTCCGCAGCAGCCTGCCAGGCGCCTTGCGTTAGAAATTCACGAGCACCTTCGCACCTTCGAAGTCGAAATCGTATGGCATCTCGCGCAGCCCGGCTTCGGTGAGCGCCTTTCGCACTTTGAACTTGTTGTGATTCGGGCAATAGAACATGAAAAAGCCGCCGCCGCCCGCGCCCATCACCTTACCTCCGAGTCCGCCATTGTCTTTTGCCAGCTGATACCATTTGTCGAGCTTCGTGTCGCTGATGCTCGACGATCGGCGCTTCTTGTTTTGCCAATGCTCGTCCAGTAACAGACCGAAGCGCTCGACATCTCCTTGCCCTAAAGCTTCCTTTATCTGGTACCCAAGCTCCTTCGTGCGATGGAGACTGTCCAAAACGTCACGCTCGCCGTGCAAGGTATCCTGGCGTTGCGCTTCGAGTATGCCGGCGCTGCTGCGCGTGATCCCCGTGTAGAACAAGAGCACGTTACTGCGGAGTCCCTCAACCGTTGTGACTGAAATATCCAGCGGGTTGACCTTGACGCGGCCGTCGGTTGCGATATCGAGGCAAGTAATGCCGCCAAAAGCGGCCAGGTAGTGATCGTGTTTGCCTGCGGCGTGACCCGCCAAATCGATCTCGATATGACACGACTGCTCCGCCAAAGCCTGCGTTGGGATCTTCTCGCGCTTGAGTTCATAAAGGGCAGTCAGCAGAGCGACAAGATACGTGCCCGAAGAACCCAACCCGGTGCCGGCGGGAACGTCCGCCATTGACGCTATCTCCAGGCTTCCACCAAGCTCCAATAACTTTAGTGCCGGGCGCACAAGATCATGCTCGACCTCGTCGGGGGTCTTCACCTGCTCGGAGCGCGAGTACTTCAGCCGAATGAAATCGTCGGCGGCCGGCCGGTTTACGCAGACGTACAGATATTTGTTGACTGCCGCACTCAGAATGAATCCGCCGTGTTTCGAGTAGTAGGACGGCAGATCAGTTCCGCCGCCTCCGAGCGAAATGCGGTAAGGCGCTCGCGCTAAAATCATTTGTTTCTTAGCTGGTCCATTTTGTAGCCGCGTAGCGGCTGTCTATCGATAGCCATTGGAATTGGAGTTCGACGTGGCCGCTTAGCGGCTACCTGACCCACACAAGCGGTAAGCCCCCTGCGGAATGTGCGTTGTGCTCTATCAAAAGGTAGGCGCTATGCGGCCCGGACTCTGCCAACCATTGCCTCTATCGATGGGTCACCGCTATGCGGTGTGTTACCGCCAACTGGTTGATGGGATTGCACCTGAATACTTGTGTCTCATCGACGATTTCAGCAGACTGCCAGGGATTGTTCGACCCTTACTAAGTCTTCTGGAGTGTCGATCCACCAAAGACTCTCGTCTTCCGCCATTCGATAACCGAAGATTGCGGAATCCCGTTCAAGCAACGCCGGGAATACGTCGCGGCCGAAATCTGCAACGCTTTCGGCCGGAATGGACTCAAGCACCTCCCGCTCGAGCACCAGAATTCCGGCGTTAACCCAATGCGAAAAGACTTGATCCGGGCGCGGTTTTTCAAGAAAGCGGGTGACGCGATCATTCTCATCAAGCCCGACGATGCCGCTTCGCGTTGGGTCTTCGCGATAGTGCAACGCGATCGTAGCGACGCCACTCTTGGACTGATGAAACTGCCACAAGCGATCAAGACGGCATGTGCTCAAGTTATCGCCGTACCAGACGAAGAAAGGACCGTCGAAAACCTGTTCGACTTTCTTAACCGCGCCCGCCGTCCCGAGCAGTTCGGGTTCTACCGAATAGTTAATCCGGATGCCCAAGCCGCTGCCGTCGCCGAAGTGATTCATCACAGTCTGAGGAAGGTGATGGAGATTGATCACGAGATCGTTCACGCCATAGCTTCGCAGTACGCCGACGCTGTGCTCAAGCAGTGGCTTTCCCCCTATCGGGATCATGCACTTAGAAATGTCATCGGTGAGCGGGCGCAAGCGAGTCCCCAGCCCTGCCGCAAGAAGCATCGCCCTTTGAGGCATCGGCGTTGAGCCCGGTTGCGCGCGATTACTCATCCTTATATCCGTTTTATGTGCCGCGGACTAAACTACCGGTATTGATCTTGACTGCGACCTGATGGGCTGTTTTGCAGTAAGTCAAGTACTCAAAACTGTAGTTCATCTCATCGATGAACTCCATAAACGCTTTACACTCCCCCTCTTTCCAGCCGGGATAATTAAAAAATTCGTCAAAGAGAATTATTGTTCCAAGCTTAATACGTTCACGGAACGCGTTGAAAACTGCCTTCGTCGAAGAGTAAAGATCACAGTCAATGTGTAGAAAGAGAACCGTGTCTGAATGTTGTTCGAGGAATGGAGGGAGGGTGTCCTCAAACCATCCTTGATGTAACTTAACATTTGGCCGGACTTGCGGTAACTCTTTTACCTTGAAAGCTCTTTTGAGATAGCCATCGCGCCAGTTCTCCGGCAATCCTTCAAAAGAGTCAAAGCCATGAATTATTGCGGATGGAAGTTGGTCCGCAATGTGGTTGATTGTCCTTCCGGTAGCAACACCAAACTCGCAGATTAACCCTTTGCGCGTAGTGTCAACGTGCTCAATAGCATAACGGAGAACGTCTAGCGAGTCGGTAAAGGCCGGAACCGAAGACATGTGCTGCTCGACAAAAAGGCCTGTCTCTGCGAGCGCATTGCGTTGCCGCCATCTCTCTATGTTATGACTGTCGAGCCTGAATGCTAGATCGAAAAATGGAATGAAGACCCTATGAGCAAAGACGCTTCCCATCCTCCTGCACGTAGCCATGATGTCTTCTTTCATTTGCTGACACTTCGTACGACGCCCTGCTCGCGCATCACGCGCTCGGCCTCTTCCAGATACTCGGCTGTCTCCTTCTGCTCGCGCATCCACGCGACGTACTCTCGCACGTTTTGCTCGACAGGAATCGTTGGCTCCCATCCCAAGGCATTCAGCTTTGAGTTGTCGGAAACGGTGTGGCGGGTATCTCCCAGACGGAATTCACCGGGCACGAGCGGCTCAATGCGGCTGCCGAACTCTTTGATCATGATCTCGGCGAACTCAAGGACCGCGACAGCTCGCCCGCCCCCTGCATTAAAGACCTGAAAGTCGGCGTGAGAATCTTCCATAACCAAGACGTTGGCTCGCGCGATGTCTTTAACGTTTACGTAGTCGCGTAGCTGGTTTCCGTCTTCGTAGCAAACCGGGGCCAAGCCGTGCAACATCCTTAGCACAAAGCGCCTCGCGATTCCCGAATACGCGTTATAAAAAGAGTTCCGCGTGCCCTGCACGTAGGTATAGCGCATGCACGCTGTTGGAATGTCGTAACGGCGACCCAGGTTCTTCGCCAGCAACTCGATGGCGTACTTCGAGATGGCGTAAGCCGTGTGCGGATGAACAGTGTTTTCGTCGATCAGCAGCGGCTTCATCTCAGCGCCGCAATCAGGACACTTGACCTCCCAGTCGCCGGCGCGCAATTGATCGAGCGGCCGAGGGTCAGGACGGACGATACCGTGCTCGGCGCATTCGTATCTGCCTTCACCTGCGACCGACTGTGAAGAGGCGACGACTATCTTCTCAACCGGATAATCGTTCTCGACTATTAGCTCGAAGAGCAATGCTGTGCTCTCGGTGTTAGTGTGAATAAAAGTGCTGAAGTCGGGCAAGTAATCCTGGTACGCCGCAAGGTGAATCACTTTGTTCACTCCATGCAGAGCCCTGCCGAAATCATTGCGATTTGCCACGTCGCCCTGAATGAACTCAGCTTCGCGCGGAAGATAATCCGGCTTGCCGCGCGGATGAACCCGGGGCTGGAGGCTGTCGAGAATGCGCACGTCATAGCCACGCTCGAGAAGCAAGTCCACAGTGTGCGATCCGATGAACCCGGCGCCGCCGGTTACAAGAACTTTCACGTGTTGTTCCGCGCTTCTCTCACTTAGGCTTTCTTTGCACCGGCAGGTTGGCCTGCCATACCTTTTGAATTCGTTCGGCAAACCGGCGCCGATAGTCGGCCTGCGTCAAGCTCGCCACGCGATCACGCGCGCGTTGTCCCATCTCGATCGCTTCTTGCGGGTGATCGTGAATCCATGAGAGCTTTTCGCAGATCGCATCCACATCACGGATGGGTATAATGAATCCTGTAACGGCATCCTCTATCAAGTCAGGCCCCGCGCAATTAGCGGTCGTAATCACCGGCAGGCCCGACGCCATCGCTTCGATGATGTTCCGGCCGAATCCCTCAACCAGAGTCGGAAAGACATGCGCATGGCACTGTCCCATCATCTTGCCTATCTCTTCGCGGCTTATGTGCCCCAGTCGACGCACCCTGATTCGATCCTCGTATAGCGCAACAGCATCGGCGCCATAAGGGTAGCCCGCAAGAACAAGCTCCATGCCGGGCACAGGCTCGCGCGCCAGAGCTTCGAGCAGATAGCCAATGCCTTTCGTCTGAGTGAAGGAACTCGCCCACGCGACAGAGAACTGCGAGAACTTTTCCCTCGACGGAGCGAAGACAGTTTGATCCACGCCATAGGGCTCGACGAATATTTTCTCCGGTTCGACTCCCGCTTCTATCAGCGAATCCCTGGTGAAGCTGCTGGCGCATAAGATAGCATCGGCAAGTTGACGCTCTTCACGCCTCCGCTCCAGTTCTTCTTCCGGGAACCAGTTATAACGCAGCGTATCTGCCAGCTCAGGAAAGCGGCGCCGTTCTTCGTCGAGCAAAGCCGCCGACTTTTCCGCGCAGGCGATGGGTTGATAAAGCACGCGCGGCGTACCGAGCTCCCGAGCGCGCCGAAACGAAAGCAGGCTTGAGCTTTCGTAACCGAATGCCAGATTGCCGAACCTCGGCAAATGCGACGCGACCCAACGGTCGAACTGCGCATTGTGCCAGAAGACCCAGCGATTCCGGCTTTCAAGACCGCGCGTTCTGCCAGTCGCGAGCTTCGTTACTATCGACGGCAGCAACCGGACGCGCACCCGTCGCGAATCAAGAGGCGGATGATACCGTTTGCGGAGGTACTTTCTTATTCGCCCCTCGGGAATCCAACGAAAGCGAGCGTCGCCGAGGTCGCAGTAATAATCAATGGCCATGGTGCCAAGCCAGCCGCGCTCCTGCAGAGCCAGGCTCTGCTCGAAGATGCCCATCGGACCGGGACAAAATACGACAGCACGCAAATCGCTTGGGTCTAGCACAGTTTCCCGAAAGGATGCCGTTATCCGTTCTCGCAAGACATGCCCGTTGGCTGACAGCACTATTTTTGACCGTGGATGAACAGATTTGAATGGAGACTCATGGTTTTTACCAGGCGCAAACCACCCTCTCTCAGCATAGGTATGGCATCTTCAGCATAGAAAACTTTAACAGGGCCTTCGGTTTCGTTGGCTTGCCGGTATCCGGTGTCAGGCTGCCCGCGCAAGAGAGTATGGAAGGGCTGATACAAGCCAACTTTATAAAGTGCTCGTTTCAGCAACCTTCGCCACTCACCCGCGCTGTCGTAAACAAAAACGTTCTTCCTCGCGCAGCGAATCATCTCGTAGAGCACGATTCGCGGATTCTCCATATGATGGAGGCTGCGAAACACACCGATAGAATCAAAACTTCGGTCTGAGAAAGGAAGGCTCTCTGCATCTCCACAAAACAAGCGAGCTCCGGAGATTGATCTTTTCTCTTGCGCCACTTTCAGGAGGCCGCTTGAGAAATCCAATCCATATGCGTCTTTCCCCTCCCCAAGCAGCATATCAAGAACGATTCCTGTTCCAGTGGCTACCTCAAGCAGGCACTCACCGCTGTGTTCAATTATATATGGGATAACTATTCTGAAGTTGATAAAGTCCTGTTGATCGTATGTCTCGGTGTCGTGGTCGTAGCGGTCGGCCCGCGCATCGAAGTAACGGCGGACCTCGCGCTTGAATGCGCTTTCTTGCATTTTGAACGGACTCGCCTTAATCAAACGGCCTAAGTCACACGGACTGATATATGTCTGACACAAGCCACCACTGATCCCTGCCCCTGTTCTCGTATCCAAGGATTGGCAATGCCTGTTGATCGATTTGCCTCAGCTTCAATCCACGCTCAGCGAAAGTCTTGTTCAGTTTCTCCAGGAACGACGCATCCCAATGAACCTCGACCAGAAAGTAGTTTGTTGGATTGAGCCATAACGACGCTCCGGCGATGACCTCCAATTCTGCGCCTTCGACGTCGATCTTAATCAGCGTATTCTCCGCTCTCCGTTTGTCACACCGCTCGCACAAAAACTCGTCCAGGGTTGTCATCCCTGAGCCCGTCTTTGATCCCACGAAACTGTTGTGAATGGAAATCTGAACTTGATCAGTCGGCTGATCCTTGAGACCCAATTGCAGCGTTTCAAAACTATGTTTCGCTGGCTCAAAGGCGATTATCGCTCCTGATTTGTTGAGCCGACGAAACGCCGCTGCGCACCCAAAGGTGAAATAGCCGTCACTGGCGCCCACATCGACGACTCTATTGATACGCGGGAGAACAGCCTCCAACCATTGATTCAATTCGTGTTCATAAATACCGAGGATTTTGCGTAGGGAATTTCGAGGGCTCATATGAAGGGTCGCACCCCTAAACGGCCCTCTTAACACTGGCAATGGCAATTCTCGGTTGGGGAGAAGAGCTTTAAGGAGTGTTCTCACTGTCTACCTTTAGAACCCAGATCGCTCGGTCTCCGGCTCGTTCATTTCGATATCAAGCGTGGTCGGACCTTTGAAAGAACCGATCTCCAGCACCTCGCGCGCGCGCGGCGACCAGATGAAGGCCCTCGGCGAAAAGCCACGCCCACAGCCGCCGGATGCGCGTAACTCAAAGTCAAAAGAAAATTCCGCAGCGAGTGGCGCATGCTCATAATTCGAACAATCCCCATCTGGCCTTCAGCTTTGATCCGACACCAAATGCTTCCGCGGACCTCTGATCAGTTCGAATATGTTCAGCGCTGAACTCAAGTCCGTAAACCTGACACGAAAAAGACCGGCCATCGGTATGCCATGAGTGTATCTTAGGCCGTATACCACTATCATCAATTGCGTAAGGTACGCCGCAGCGGTCGCGATCGCCGCGCCCATGATGCCGAGGCGTGGCAGCAGAAGGTAGAGCAGAACCAGCGTGACAACAAGCGCTCCGACGTTGGCCTTGCTGCCGAGCCAGGGGTTGCCCAGCGCTTGCGCCCCGCCGGCCAGCACCACTTGCGCGCCAAGAAAGAAAGCCCCCGCGAGCAATACCTCCGCCGGCCAAATTGCGTCCTTGAAACTGGCGCCGAAAACGAGCGGTATCGCCACCGGCAGCAACATTCCGATTCCCACCGTAATTAGAAAGCTCAGCAACCAGTAGCTGCGAAAGATCCCTTGCAGAACCGATGCGCGCTCGGACGCGGTCTCCCTTTGCGTTATGCTCGGCGTCGAAACCATCTGCACCGCTTGAGAAAACACCTGCGAAAGCCCGGCGGAGCTTACGGCTGCAACATAGAGCCCAAGAGCCGCGGGCGGAAGCCACGCGGCCATCAAGACCTGGTCCAGGCTCAAATTGACCGATCCCGATATGTTTCCTACGTGAACCTTACCGCCATACTTCAGCATCTCTTTCGCCAGATCAGCATCGGGTTTGAGGCTCAGCTTTACGCCGGCCATTGAAAGCGTCACTAATGTCCCGATGAGCGCAATGGATTGAAGAAACAAGTGCAAAAAAATGATGCTGAACAATGAGAGCCGCCCGGCAATCGCCAGGATCACCGTTCCCATTAGGTAACCGGAAGGCAGAATCGTGCGCAACCAGTTAAAGGCCGAGATGCGCATCTGTCCCTGCAGTATGCTGACTCCATACTGTGTAATCAGCGAAATCGGAATGACGAGCAGGAACAATCTTCCGGCGCTCACCACCTCAGAGGTTTGACTTCGCAGAACCCACGGCAGGATTGCAAACCCAATAACAGCCGCCAGGATGCCCTGCGCAACCCCTAGCAGCGTCGAGTTTGCGAACAGCGCCTGCGGCCTGGATTGGGGCGACGCCGCAAAATACAGAGTCGCCATGATCAAGCCCATGCTGCTTAGATATACGAGCATCGTGGGCCAGAGCATTGCGGCGGCGATCTCCCCTCGACCGCCCGGCCCCAGCCAGCGAGACAAAAGCACCGAGTTTACTAATCCAATAGAGGTCAGTCCGAAATTAGTAATGAGAGTCTTAAGAATTAGTGGGCGAAGCATGTTTTGAATCAACCACTGCAGTTAGCGAGCTCGAGTCTGAGCCCGATTTGGCGGCCGCACGCGTCAACCGTCGTTGATAGCTTAGGTAGAGACGCGGGAAAAAGAAGGTCAGCACCCATCTGATGATTCTTCTCGGCGGTGTACCTTGCCAAACGGCTCTCCCAATAATGCCCACGCGCTTGAAGGAACTGGGCGTCAACAGCAACGCCTTCTCGTCTTTCTTCTCGCGAAGGCAGCTTAGAAGATCGTTCTGAACGCTGAGCAATTCGTCTCGCCGCTCCGGGAACAGCGTCAACATCGTTTTCAGATCTTGTAAGCGTTGGGTGCACGCGTCTATCCACATGTCGCCAACCTTGAGCAAGGACTTTTCCACTTCTTCCGGTCTTATATCGTCCGGCTGACCGAACTGTGCGTTGTTGCCATGCAGCCGGTATAAGACCAGCGGCTTGTTGATGAATCTTACCTCTCCGAGCAGCGCGGATCGAAATGAAATGATGATATCCTCGGCCACACCCTTCTTTTCTATGATCGGTCCGAACACTTCAAAGGCCCGCCTGTGCCACACGTGTGTAGCGCCCAGGACTCCGCCCATGCGCCTGGCGATGTGGGAGAGTGAGAGAGCGCGCGGGTCGATGGGCGACAGATGCGTGCCCTTACGGTTCCCATTTTCATCTATGACAATAGCATTAGAAAAGATCGATAACGCCTTCTCATTTGAGGCGGCATACGCCTGGTAGAGCTGTTCAACACGATCGGGCAGTGAAACGTCATCTGCTGAGGCCGCCACAATGAGTTGTCCTTCCGCCAGCTCCATCACCCGGTTTATGTTTGGCCCGAATCCGACGTTCGGATCGTTGCGGTTCAATCTAATTGTGTGAGGACCCGAATATCCGGCCACCTCTGACTGAATGATTTCAAAGGTGCGGTCTGTAGAGCAATCGTCGGAAATGATGATCTCCAACGGAGAGTAAGTCTGGTTCAGCGCTCCGCGCACAGCCTCAGCGATGAAATGCTCATGGTTATAAGCAAACATCGCAAATGTAACCAGCGGCTTAACGTCACTCATAGTGAACGCACAGCATCAACGACTCGCGCGGCTTCTTCGCTAGTCAGGTGCGGTCCCATCGGCAGGCTCAACGCCTCCCGGTGAATGGCTTCGGCGATCGGGTATGCGCCGGGGAGCGTTGCATCCTTGTATGCCTTCTGCAAATGCGGCGGCACCGGATAGTGAACCAATGTGTTTACGCCCCGGCTCTTGAGATACCGCTGAAGCTCATCGCGACGATTGCTACGCACCACGAACAAATGCCACACCGGGTCAGCTCCTTCACACAAACCCGGCAACATCAGTTCGGTTCCCCGGAGCTCCTCGAGATACTTTGCGGCAATCCGCGCGCGGCGGCGGTTCCATTCGTCCAGATGCTTGAGCCTCACCCGCAGCAACGCAGCTTGCAGCTCATCAAGCCGGCTGTTGATGCCTCTCTCTGCGTTGTAATACTTGCTCTTCGACCCGTAGTTGCGAAGCAGGCGCACATGATCAGCTAACTCATCATCATCAGTCGTCACCGCGCCTGCGTCGCCATACGCGCCGAGGTTTTTCGTCGGGTAGAAGCTCCAGCCCGCGGCATCGCCCAAGCTTCCAACTTGACGATCCTTGTAACGCGCCCCATGTGCCTGTGCTGCGTCTTCGATCACTTTCAAGCCGTGGCTTCGCGCAATGTCATTGATCGGGTCCATGTCCGCAGGCTGGCCATAGAGATGTACTGGAAGAATAGCTTTGGTCTTCGGAGTGATCGCGGCTTCAATGCGCCCAGGATCGAGATTGAATGTTCTTTGGTCAGGCTCGACCGGAAACACCGTTGCCCCGGCGTTTGAAACCGCAAGCCAAGTCGCGATGTACGTATTGGCCGGAACGATCACCTCGTCGCCTGCTCCGATCCCGTAAGATCGAAGGATCAACTGCAAAGCTTCGAGCCCGTTTGCGACGCCGACGCAATGCTTTGTTCCGCAGTACTCCGCGAACTCTCTTTCAAAGGCAGTGACCTCTTCTCCCAGAATGTACCAGCCCGAGTTCATGACTCGCTGGTAAGCGGCGTCCAGCTCATCTTTGATTTCGAGATACGTCGCTCGTAGATCGAGGAAGGTGACTACACGGCTCATTGCAGTTAGTGGTCAGTGGTCGTTGGTCAGTGGTCAGAAGTCGGTCGCCCGTCGTCGGTCGTCCGTCACTAACAGTTCGCCGTAGTCTCTTATGTACTCGTCCGGATCGTACACCTCAGAGGCAAGGACCATGAGCACCCCGTCGCGAGAGAATCGTTGTTGCGTGGCCCAGATCTTCGGAGGTATGTAGAGGGCGACTTCGGGTCTGTCGAGCGAGATCTGATCGCGAATCTTACCGTCGTCGAGTGAAACCTGGCACGAACCCTTCACGCAAATCAGAAGCTGATGAACGGTGCGGTGCGCGTGTCCGCCTCGCGTCTGTCCTTCGCCGACGTCGAAGACGATGAAATACCGCCTGGGCAGGAAGGGCAACGTCTCGTCATACTGGGCGTAGGAGAGGCTCCCGCGCGGGTCTCGAATGAGGGGCAACTCATAAAGGCGAACTGCTGGAATCTTGCAGGCCACAAACAGCCGGGCTTCGCTACTCATCTCGGTTATGTCTCATCCATAACTATGGCGTACCTGCTCCGACGTTTTGATTCTTCGAGCCGTCCTGTCCGTAGCCTGAGTAGTAGCGGTAGTAGTAGTAGTTGTCGTATCCATCCCGGCGCAGGTCCACGTTGTTGAGCACCACGCCGAAAATCTTCGCTCCCACGGTTGATAGCTCCTGGCGCGCCCGCCGCACGACGTCACGCGTGCTCTTGCCGCCGTGCACTACCAGTATCACTCCGTCCACCATCGTAGACAGGATCACCGGGTCGGTCACGTTGATTAACGGCGGCGAGTCTATCAGTATGTGATCATACCGCCCGGCCAGCTCGTGCAGCATGTCCTTCATCTTTTCAGAGATTATCAGCTCCGCCGGGTTCGGAGGGACAGGACCGCAGGGCAGCAGAGACAGGTTAGCGATCGGCAGCTTGTGAATCAGTTGATCGAGCGGTACCTCCCGCGAGAGGTAAGTCGACAGGCCCTGGGAGTGATCCACACCAAGCACTTTGTGTGTCGTCGGGCGGCGCAGATCACAATCAATTATCAGCACCGACGCACCCATCTGAGCGAGCGATATCGCGGTGTTGACGACGGTTGTGGTCTTCCCTTCGCCAGGTTGTCCGCTGGTGATCAGTATCGTCTTGGGCGGCCGTCCGGCGGCGGACAACAGCACCGATGTTCTAAGAACGCGATAAGCCTCGGCCGCGGAAGATTGATTATCGAGCGTCGCCAGTTGGAATGCGGCCTCGGATTCAGCGTGCCTGGAGCTGCCATTTCCGAGTACTTTTCTACGCTTCGCCGCCAGCCCGCGGCGGGAGTGCCCAGCCACCGCCGGCACAACACTCAGGGCGGGCAGCTGCGCGTAGCGGCCGACGTCCTCGACGGTCTTGATGGTGTTGTCGAGGTAGTCGAGCAGGAACGCAAGACCAACCCCCGCGCCCGTGCTCAGCAGAAGCCCGACCAGAATCGTGAACATCCTTCTCGGGCCAACCGGGAAGCCCGGCACTTGAGCAGGCTCGATCACCCGCAGGTTGTTCTGCTGTTCCACAACCTGCGCCTGCGCCTGGTTACTCTTGTTTAGAAAGTCCTGGTAGAGCGTTTTGTTGGTGTCGACATCACCCTTGAGCAGGTTGTACTGGATGGCGTCCTGGTTCTGCTGTATGGCTTCGCCCTTCGCCTGCCCAAGCGCCGCCTTTAGCATGTCCTCGTCACGAACGGCGCGCTCGTATTCGTTCTTGACTTTCTCTTCAAGCGACTTGCCGCTCTCCGCGATCTGACCTTTGATAGCCGAGATCTTCAGTTGCGTCTCCACGACCTTCGGGTTATCAGATCCGTACTTCGCGCTTAACTCGGCAAGCTGCGTTTGGAGATCGCTGAGTTGCCTTTGAAGATCGGCCACCTTTGGAGCGGTCTTGAAAAGCATATCGGCGTAGGCTTCCGGCAGCTTTTCGACGCGATGCTCTTTCACCTCTTCATAGAGCGACTGCTTGAGCATTCGGTCCGATTGTGCTCGAAGCAACTGTGCGTGCAAGCTCGATAGTTTCGCGGTGGTCAGAGTGCCGTCTTTATCGGTGGCGAAGATTCCGTGCTGGCGCGTGTAGTTCGTTAGCGCCTGGTCGGCTTCCTCTACTTTAGCCTTCAGCTTGCGCGTCGATTCATCGAGCCATTTGGCGGCGCCGCGGAATTTCTCTGTCTTGTTTTCAAAGTTGCGGTCGAGGAAGGTATTGGCAACCGCATTGGTAACTTCCGCGGCAATCTTAGGGTCGGTGTGCGTGAAGGATATCCTGAGCGCGCGCGTCTCCTTCACCGGCTCAACTGACAGGTTGGCATCCAGCACTCCGATACAGCTCTCGAGCCGCTTCTTCTCTTCTTCGGTGGCGTCGGGTCCGGCAGGAATCGACGCGGCGATCTGAGGGTCGGCGTTGGCCTGGCCGGTTGAGTCCTGGTCCTTTATGCCTACCTTGCCGCCAATGGTCCTCAGGGCTTGCCAAAGTGATTTTTTCCCTGCTGCCTGAAAAAATTTGGGATCCTGATCGAGATGCTTGTCGGTGACCACGGCTTCGAGCAAAGAGTGGCTCTTGACCATCAGCATCTTCGTCTTGATGTTGACCATGTAGAACGGGTCGTAATCGTCGCCGTAAATGCTCCCCGGCCTGCCGCGCGGTGTCATGTCCTTGCCGATCTCGATCAGCGTCGAGGCCTGGTAGGTGTTTTTGGTGCGATACATGTCAATCGTGACAAGGGTGGTGATGATGATTGCGATGGTGGCGATCAGCCATTTGCGCTTTCGAAGCGTGCGCCACAGCTCGCGCAAATGAATCTTTTGGTCATCCGCGCCAGCGCCGTAACCGTAGCCATATGAGTTGGGATAGTGAGGTCTTACCCCTGACGTCTCGCGCGCGGCTATTTCGATTGTTTGGCGTGGGATATTTTCCAGCTCAGATTTTTCGTCTGGCATTCGTGGTGCTCCTGCTCCCTCGCGGAAACGAACACGGGATCTTAAAGCTTTCATGAGGTGGCATAGACTTTAGCCTGTGTCCGGATAAACCGACTTCAGGCCGATCTCCAGACGCAGACTAAAGTCTATGCCACCCTCTACAGCAGACAGCGCAAAGCTCTGTTAACTCAAAAAATAACCCCTCGTTGTGCGGCGCCCATTCCGACGGCCTTTAGTATTGAGTTGCCGATTGTCTTGCTCCGGCTGTTTGGAACTATGACTATGTCATTCGCGAGGATGGGAATGTCTTCTTTCTTGGCCTTCATCACGGCGCCGACGTTGACGGGGATCTCCAGGCGTTTGCCCGTTTGTGCATCCGTCCGGAAGATCACGCCGCTGCCGAGCGCCGCGTTAAGAGTAGTGCCCTGTGATAGCGCAATCGCTTGTCGAAGCGTGGTGCCTTCGCTCAGCGGGAACGACCCGGGCGCATTTACTTCTCCTGCGACAAAGAACACATCGGCTTGCGGTATGTTCACGATGTCACCGGGCTCGACAAACGCGTTCTGATCAAAGCGTCCTTTATACAACCCGCTGATGTTCACCGTCATAAGCGTATACTCTGGCATCTCTTCTTCACCGGGACTGGCAGTCTGACCCGTTTGATTGGCCACAAGGGCCGAGGCGGGTTTGTTTCCTCCGGTTGCTTCAGCAGGCGAGTTGGCCTTCTTGTTGTTTTTCACTTCGCGAATGATGAATGCTGCGGAGCCGTGGTTTTCGGCTAGCCCGCCTGCGACGCTGAGAAGTTTCAACAGCGACGGATGGCCTTCCATCTGATAAACGCCTGGCTTCTTAACCGCGCCCTGTATGAAGAACGTGCGGCTGTAATACTGCTTCACTGCGACAAGAACCTGCGGGTCTTTGAGGTAGCGGCCGCGCAGTGCGTCAGAAATAAACTGGGACAGTTCCTCGGGTGTCTTGCCTTCCGCCTTCACCCGTTTCAGATACGGCATCATGAATGTGCCGTCGGCGGTGATCTGATAGGTGTTTGACAACTCGTTTGCGTCTTCTATTCGAACCTCTATAACATCGCGCGCTCCGATCCGATAGTCCTGATCAGGCGCAACGATGATCGTCGGTGTTGTGCTGGGTTCGGCGCCCGTTTGCGAGGGCGGTTGAATCTTCGGCTGCTGCGGGCGAGTCTGTGCGCCGGCGGGTGCAAACGCAATTACGAGGAACAGGGTTGCTGCTCCCATAAGGATTGGTTGCGTCGTCCTGGTTCGGTTGATCATGAACGTACTCCTGTTGCGAAACGAGCGCCGTGCGCAGCGCTTTGAATATCTCGACCGGGAGAAAACATCTCCGGTTATTGTCCGGTCTGGGTGTCGGACGCGGATTATAACACCCGTCGCCCGTCAGTTACTACTGTTCCTTTAGCGAGAAATCGTCGAACCACACTGTTCCGCGCGTCGGTTCGTCGTAGCTGAATTTGGGCTTGCGTTTTATTGAGATGAAGACCGCTGACATCCCGCTGCTCACGCTTTGAGGGGACACAAAATCGACCGCAAGCCGTTGCCAATCGCCGGAGCCTCGAGAGACCGGCTCGGAAGCCGCTATCCAGACCGATGAAGTGCTATTAGCCACAACCACTCGCGGGCCTTCAGGTGTTTCCAGCTCGCTCGTTTTCGCATAGCACTCAAGTGTGTACCGCGCGCCCGGCCGAACAGGCACCAGTTGCTTGATCTCGTTGTCGAGTTGCGTCGTGTCCCGCCCGGCAAATTCTATCTTCAGCGATCGCGAGCCACTATGAGCCACGGCGGCGTCTATAGTTAAACGCGCGTACTCGCTTCGGCCGAATAACCAGTCGAACTGAGCGAAACTCCTCAAGAGCTCCATTTCGAAACCGCCGTTCCACACAAGCGTCGATTGGCGGTCGGCGCCTGCCAGATCGCTCCAGAAATCCCGCGCCGGTCCTAACTCCCCGGCGGCGATGAGCGCATTCAAAAAAGCCGCGGTTTCCGTTGAAGCAGCGAGGCGGCCTTCGCGGTCAATGCTACCGAAGACGCTCTCCGCTTCCGCCGGCCGCGACACTCTCAGCAGAAACAGCGCGAGTGTGAGCCTGGCCCTCGGACCGGTTCCGGTCGCGATTTGGAGCGCGTTTACATCTCCGTGCGAGGCGCGCCACAAAAGATCGAGCGTGCCCGGCAAGAGATCGTTGTTGGCGGCCACAGCAATTCGGAACTCGTCCAGTGACTGCGCCAGTTTGCCCTCTCTTACCAGCAGGTTCCCCAACCGGTAGCGCACATCCCAATAGTTGGGAGCCAGCGCCCTCGCGGCTTCGAGTGACGCCTCTGCGGCTGAACGATCGCCTTCTGCTTCTTCGATTGAGGCCAGCGTGATCCTGAAGCGGTAGTCGTGTGGCGACAGATCGACCGCGCGCCGCGCATGCGCTTTGGCGTTCGCCAGATCGCGATCACTCTCGGAAAGCTCGGCGGAGGCCATTCGAGCGTTCAATCGAGCGGAGTTGGGGAAGTACCCGACCGGGACTTGAAGTGTGTCACGCGTCACCAGGAGACGATCATCGGCAAGCGTGCCTATGACGAACATCGATATTATGAGCACGACCAGCAGCGAGCTGCCGGCGAGCGCCAATATCGCGAGGGCCAGCCTTCCGCGCAGCTTGTTGAGATTCAGCTTAAGAACCATGAAGCCTTCGAAGAACAAAGTGTTTGACTAACGGAACAGGATTCACTGACTTGGTGCAGCCTCGTGTGTATGTGTCTTAGTGGCGAGCGCGCTTTTTCAGCAGCCTGCGAGGGACCTTACAACTGGCCCTGACCAGGGGCGGCTGCGATCCGGGCAGGCTTCGCCCAGATATGTTAAGCCCAAAGGGAAGCCGCAGCGTGCGGCAGCATCACTTTCAACGGAACTTTTGCTACTCGTCTCGTATCGAGGCAACGCATGCTCGGCTCCAGAGCGACGGATAAAGGCACGTGCACAGGATCAGTTGTATGCGTGTGATGTTCTGGCTTTCGCGCGCGTCCGCGCCTTTGTGGTGGGATTCGAACTACGCTTCAAATGACCCACTCTTGCGTCACCCTGCACTTCCTGCGGTATTCACTTATCAATCTCTCGAATACCGGGAGCGCACAAAGCATACTGTCGAGCTTTCGAGTTGTCAACACGTCGAAAGAAACGACTTCGGCGCTCTTGCGCCCGTTCTGGAGCACGAGCGGCGCACGAGAAAGGCGGCTTCCCAGCGCCCCTGCCACAAGCTTCGGGCGGGGTGTAGTTCGGTGATCGCCACTGCCTCCAGGCTGCCCCAGGCTCGTGACCGCCAATGACCGAGCAGGAGTGACCATTGCCCAGTCGGAAGAGCCGAAAAACGAGTTGAAACCACGCAATGCTCTACGGAGGCTCGGTCGGCGTGGCGATCCTGTCCCAGAAGATGTAGACCGTGAAGTTCTCACTGTTGATCTCCTTGTTCTTCGCGTAGCGGCCGAAAAGATCAAGCGTCTTCACGCGAGGGTCGTTTGCCATCATACAGACGGTTGCGAAGCGGTTTGCCGCCAGCCATTCGTCCCGGCGAGAATACGGATTGAAGGCGTTCTCCAAACCAGGCGGCGGCAATCGTCGAGCTTCAAAATAGACTTGCTCGAACGCGAACACCCACCCGTCGCCGGGGGTAACCTGATTTACCTCTCTCGCGATAGCTTCCATTGTTTTGTGATCGGCATAGAAGATCTCGCGTCGCATCTTGTACACCTGACATCCGAGACCTATGAAATACAAAACAACCAGCGCCGGGATCACCAGGTCTCTTCGCCCCGAGGACCAACCCAATGTGCCGATGGCGTGAAGCCCTGTTGCCGCGAGAACGCAGACAAACGGCGTCAGCAGGACGAAGTAGAAAGAGAATGTGGGTCTGGGAATCGCCAGGTACACGCTTAGCACGACCGTCAACCATGCGCATAGATAAGACTCGGATCTTCGCTCCCTGTTCAGTTCTGCTCGTCGCGAAGTGAACAACAACCCGACCGCTGCCAGCACCACCAACACCAACCCCTGAATCGACCCGAACCAATCGAAGATCTCCCTTAAGTTCCAACGGATCATATTCCCCTCCGACCCCACACGATGGAAGAGATGATATTCGACGAGGTCGAAGAAGACCTGCCGTGGCGCCAGCAGACCCAGCCATATCAGCGGCAGCAATGGAAGCACGGCGCCACCAACGAAACTCAAACACTTTCTTCGCCGGTCGCCTGCCTGATCGTACCGTGCAAGCCACACTACCAAAACCACAAACACCGGAGCTGTCAGAAGCGAAGAGATCGCCGCTGCGCCGGCTCCCAGGCCCGCCAGGAACGGGAGCAACGTCCCAGGTTTATGAACCGCCGCCACCGTCAGACGAAATGAAGCTACTG